>ERZ838483.10-NODE-10-length-243368-cov-32.380884_pt1 | contig 243368 bp, 273 predicted proteins | sample MGYA00519939_ERZ838483 | MGnify/ENA primary metagenome ERZ838483 (study PRJEB31850, sample SAMEA3708836) | human gut metagenome | biome: human gut; feature: human-associated habitat; material: faeces | place: China | collected 2014 ...
GTGTTGTTCTTGCGCCTTCTGTATTCGCGATAACTGTTGGCTGTCCACCTTCCATAACGGCTACACAGCTGTTTGTTGTACCAAGGTCAATACCAATAATTTTTCCCATGATAAATTTCCTCCTCTATCTAATCTCTGAATCTTGTTAAAAATCAAATTAGTTTGCTACTTTTACCATGCTGTGTCTTACAACACTTTCACGGTACATGTAACCTTTCTGGAATTCTTCTGCGATGATGTTCTCACCGAGCTCATCATCTTCCACATGCATCACTGCGTTGTGGAAATCCGGATTGAATTCCTGACCAACTGCCTCAATTGGTTTTACTCCAACGGATTCCAGTGTAGTCATAAGCTGTTTGTAGATCTTCTCCATTCCTTCTACGAACGGAGCATTCTTCTCCTCCTCCGGTACGGAACCAAGTCCACGCTCGAAGTTATCCACAACCGGAAGAATCTTTTCTATGATATCTTTCGCTCCGATCTCGTACATCTGGGATTTCTCCTTCTCAGATCTCTTGCGGAAGTTATCAAACTCTGCCATCTGACGAGTAACGCGGTCTGTGAGTTCCTCGATCTTCTCGTCTTTCTTGTCCTTCTTCTCTTTCTTTCCGAAGAACTTTTTCTTACCTTCTGATGCTGCTTCTGAATCTCCTTCAGTCTCAGTTGCTTCCTCTGTCGCTTCTTTCGCTTCAGTCTCAACTTCCTGGGCATCTTCTGTTTCTACTGTCTCTTCAGCTTCTGCCTGCTCTTTCGCAGCCTTTGCTTTCGCCTCTTCAACAGCTTCTTTTACCATATCTTCTTTGCTCATGTTCTCTGTCACCAGCTTTCTACCTTCCTATTCTTTTGGTTCTTTATTATAAATCGCATCCAACTCACATTGTAAAGTCTTCAGCGTCTTCATGACATGTTCATAATCCATTCTCTTCGGACCGATGATTCCAATCGTTCCTTTCATGCCTTCTCCCAGTTCATAAGTGGCGGTAACAACACTGCAGTCTTTCATAGTCTTAACCGGAGTTTCATCTCCGATGTAAACCTGTATGCCGTTGTTCTCCTCACTTGCCAGCGTCTCTGTCACCAGATCAGCTAACTGCTGTTTCTCTTCGAATGCACTGATGATCTCCTGTGCACTCTGCTTATCACTAAGCTCCGGATATTTGAAAATATTCGTTGCGCCGCTTGTGTAGATCTCCATATCATTATCGACATGAATAATCTCTGCCACTGCGTCAAGCACATGACCAACAACCTCACTGTGGATACCGGCCTGTTCTTTTAATCTTGCGATCAGACCTAATGTGATCTGATCAATAGATAATCCATTCAGTGTCGTATTCAGAAGCATGTTCAGCTTCAACAGATTCTCATTACTTAAGGTTTCTCCAACTTCGATGATCTTATTCTTGATCACATTACCACCAAGTACGATAACTGCTACAATCTGTTCTTCATCCACCTGTGACAGCTGAATAAACTTCAATGTGTTCCTGCTGTTGACCGGTGCGGAAACCATCGTCGCATAATTGGTGTTAGAAGCAAGAACCTTTGCTGCCTGTTGGAGTACTTTCTCGACCTTATCTGTCTTCTCGAGAAGTGCATCCTCTCGTCTGCTGATCTCCTGCTCCTTATTCTCCATCAGAAGATCTACATAAAAGCGATATCCCTTATCTGATGGAATTCTTCCTGCTGATGTATGCGGCTGGAAGATGTAACCAAGGTCTTCCAGATCTGCCATCTCATTCCTTATCGTTGCGGAACTTAATTTCAAATCTGTGTATTTTGAAAGGGTTCGTGATCCGACCGGTTCGCCAGTCTCCAGATAATTCTGTATGATGGCTTTCAATATCGTAAGTTTTCTTTCACTTAATTCAGCTTCTACAGACATCTCTGTGTTCCCCTTTCTTCTCATCTTTGTTTGTTATTAGCACTCTTTGTTTTTGAGTGCTAACACCTTACAGATACTAAGATAGCACCTCGATTTCTGTTTGTCAACACTGATTGTTATTTTTATAAGTTTTTTATTTTCTTCTTATTTTATTAATAGGATGCTTTTTTGGGGAGGGAATGTGATTTTATAGAAATGTTGTTGACTTGGATTGTAATTTTGTGAATTCCAGGCAAGCTTATAGCCAAATCATAAGTTGACTTGAATTATGATACATAAAATCCAGGTCAAAGACAAGTTTATTTAACTTACACTAATTGACCTGGATTTTAAAACCTGCTATCTATACTATCCCCTGATCTGTCCGTTTCCGAAGATAATATACTTTGTTGTTGTCAATGCTTCGAGTCCCATCGGGCCTCTTGCATGAAGCTTCTGTGTGCTGATTCCGATCTCAGCACCGAATCCGAATTCGAATCCATCTGTAAATCTTGTTGATGCATTTACATAAACTGCTGCCGCATCGATCTCATCCTGGAATCTCAATGCATTATCATAATCTTTTGTAATAATGGATTCTGAATGTCCTGTATTATATGTATTGATATGTGTGATTGCCTCATCAATGGAATCAACAATCTTCACGGAAATGATTGCATCCAGGTACTCTGTTCCCCAGTCTTCTTCTGTTGCCGGGATGATCTCAGAACTGATTGCCTGCGCTCTCTCATCTCCACGAATCTCTACTCCATGTTCTTTCAGTTTTGTTACGATCTTAGGCAAAGCTACCTCTGCAATCTTGGAATGAATCACAAGTGATTCACATGCATTACACACACCAAGGCGCTGTGTCTTCGCATTTTCAATAATATCTGTTGCTATCTTAATGTCTGCTGTCTCATCAACATATACATGACAATTTCCGGTCCCTGTCTCAATTACCGGAACAGTGCTGTTCGCAACTACATTTGCAATAAGTGCTGCTCCACCTCTCGGAACCAGAACATCGATCCAACCATGCATCTTCATCATCTCATTTACAACTTCTCTGCTTGTATCTTCTACGAGAAGAATGAGATCCTGGGATAACTTTGCTTTGCGAAGACCTGTCTTGATTGCACGCGTGATTGCCTTGTTAGAATGGATTGCATCACTTCCGCCGCGGAGAATTACCGCATTTCCTGTCTTGAAGCAAAGGCCAAATGCATCTGCTGTCACATTCGGTCTGGATTCGTAGATGATTCCGACAACGCCAAGCGGTACGCGTTTCTTTCCGATACGAAGTCCGTTCGGTCTTGTCTTCATGCCAAGTACTTCTCCGATTGGATCATCCAGTGCAGCAATTTCACGCAGACCTTCTGCCATATCTTCAATTCGCTGTTCCGTCAGTGCCAATCTGTCGATCAATGACTGTTTCACGCCCTTATCTTTCGCAGCTTCGATATCCTTTGCATTCTCCTGTAAAATCAATTCTCTCTCTTCCACAAGTTCATTTGCCACTACGAGAAGTCCTCTGTTCTTTGCTTTTGTTCCAAGCTTTGCCGCTCCGCGGGATGCATTCTTTGCAAGTCTTCCAAGCATTTGCATGTATGTCTCCATTTCTGTTACTCCTTTCATCCGCATGTCTCTGTCAGTTTGTTTCTAGAAATCTGTTTCTATCTGTTTCTGTTATGTCATTTCTTAACTATGTCGAGAGTATACCACATACCTTTTCTTTTTTCTATATTATATAATGATGTGAGTGTCAAAAATAAATTTTGCCACTCACTGATGTAACCGGCTTGCTCCATTGCTATGCAATTCTCGCAATCATATAATATCTTTCATCCAGATATCTCTTAAGAATCCACCATATTTCTCCTTCGTAAGCATCTTCTTATATCCTTGTTTCATGACATTCGTTCTGCTAAAAACATTTTCCGGATGTACGGTACAGAGCAGATACTGATATCCCATCTGTCTTAAATCTTCTTCCGCATGCTGCATCATTTCATATTGTAAATGATGCCCGCGAAACTCCGGCAGTACCGCCGCTGTATCCATCATTGCACAAAGTTTCAGCTGCTCTTCTTCCATATTAAGATCATATCCAAGATTATCAGGATGCAGTCCCGGCAAAATTACGAAGAACATGGCTCCTACATTTTCATCTTCATCAACAGCAAGATACAAAAGTCCTCGTTCTTCTCTCATCCAGAAATCAAATTCCTCATACGGTTCTGCGACAAACCATTCTGGAACGTTCATCCCCTGGTCTACCTTATTTACAATTTCATACGCTTCTTTCAAGCGTTCTCTTCCGACGCGAATTATATTTATCATAAATAAACCTTCCTTGTACTCACTTTTTTCCATCTACTTTTAAAATTATTGTAACTGTTCTTGTAGTCCTGCAAAAAACAATTCATAAGGATCATCCTCACCTATAAGTACCGGCGAATTCTCTCCGCCACCATTCGTACTGCGCTTCATTGCGGCATAAAATTCATCTCCTGCCTGCACAATATCCATCGGATAAAGTTCATAACCCGCCTCACGACATACAGAGCAGAATGCTCCAAGAGAATCTTCTGCATCCCTTGTCTTTATGAACTGTTCTCTTAGTTTATCATCATGTCTTGCTTTGCGCTGTAATTCATCTAAAGCTTCTACTGCATTCATGTTTTCCTTCTCCTTCTGCTCTACTATTTCTATATCTTAGCATAGCCAGTATCACCTGTAAATCCTCTGAAAATTCTTCAACATTTGTGAGTCGCTCTGCATCCACAAAATTAATCTTATAATTTTGGAAGGTATTTTTCTAAATCTTCTGGCAATGTCAACATGAAAAATGAGAGCCAGAACAGCTCCCACATATAGTAACTATTCCAGCTCTCATTTTTTATACTTTCAAACAGAATCCGAAGTCTAACGCTCACAAATTCCTCTGTAAATCTTCTCCGCTGTCATCGGCAGTTCTCTAATGATCACTCCTGTTGCATTTTGGATCGCATTGCTGATTGCCGGTGATGGTGTATTGATTACGATTTCTCCGATAGACTTTGCTCCGAACGGTCCTGTCGGCTCATAGCTGCTCTCGAACTCTACGCGGATTGTTCCGACATCAAGACGAGTCGGGATCTTATACTGCATCAGGGAATTGCTGAAGTTCTTTCCCTTTTCGCTATATACGATATCTTCATACAGTGCCATACCGATTCCCTGTGCGATTCCACCTTCTACCTGTACACGCGCAAGACTTGGGTTAATAACTGTTCCACAGTCTACGACTGCTACGTAATCGATCAGTTCGAGTACACCTGTCTCTTTGTCAATCTCGACTTCTGCCATACCAACCATGAATGGCGGTGGAGATACCGGTGAGGAAAATGCTTCACTTGCGGAAAGTGGTGCGTTGCTGAAGCACATTACGTTATTTCCAATCTGGCTTCTTGAAATCTGCTTTCCTGTTGCCAGCTCTGTTACATATTCTCCATCGAAATCTACATCTTCCGGCTTACATCCGAGATACTCTGCTCCGCGTTCACAGATTTTCTTACGAAGGGACTCACAAGTCTTAACAACAGCCTGTCCTGTTACATAAGTTGTACTGGATGCGTAAGAACCACAGTCGTATGGAGAGATGTCTGTATCTACTCCGAATACAACAACTTCTTCCGGTTTACATTCAAGACACTCTGCTGCCATCTGGGCAAGGATTGTATCGCATCCTGTTCCCATATCAGTAGCTCCAATGATCAGACTGTAGAATCCGTCATCATTTACTTTGATTTCAACCGCACCTGTATCTACTGCTGAGATTCCGGATCCCTGCATGGACATTGCAACTCCGACACTGCGGACTTTTCCATTTCCCATATCACGATATGGATACTTTTCATCCCAGTTGATCATTTCTTTTGCTCTTGCAAGACATCTGTCGAGTGTACAGCTGTTTGTAACTTCACCATAATAAGCCGGCATCTTATCGCCCTGACGTACCATGTTCTTCTCACGAAGCACTGTCGGGTCCATTCCGAGAACTTCTGCAAGTTCATTTACAGCTGATTCTACAGCGAACTGTCCCTGTGTTGCTCCGTATCCACGGTAAGCTCCTGCTGACATAACATTTGTATAAACAACATCATATGTAAAGCGGAATGCTTCTGCCTTTCCATAAAGTGGAATAGATTTGTGACCGGAAAGACCTACTGTTGTCGGTCCGTGCTCACCAAATGCTCCCGTGTTGGAAAGTGTATAGAGATCGATTGCTTTAATATTTCCTTCTTTATCCGCTCCCAGACGTACATGAAGTTCCATCTCATGACGCGGTGAAGAAGCGATCAAAGACTCTTCTCTTGTGTAAATGATCTTCGCCGGTTTTCCTGTCTTCCATGTGACAAGTGCCGGATAAACTTCGGAAACTACAGTCTGCTTCGCACCGAATCCTCCACCGATTCTTGGCTTGATCACGCGCACTTTGCTCTTCGGAATATCGAGTGCATGAGCAAGGATTCTTCTTGCATGGAACGGAACCTGTGTAGACGAAACAACATTTAATCTTCCGTATGCATCTAAATATGTATAAGTACGGAAAGTCTCCATCATCGCCTGCTGATTTGCCTTTGTATGGTAAACACGGTCGATCACGTGATCACATTTTGCAAGAACTGCTTCTACGTCTCCATCTCCACATACATCATGTGCACAGAGATTTCTCTTGTTGTCTGCGCCAACCGGGCAGAGGCTTCTCCAGTTATCTTCCGGATGCACAAGGATTGGATTATCCTTTGCTGTACGGAAATCAAGAACCGGTTCAAGGATCTCATACTGGATCTTCACAAGCTTCATCGCTTTCTTAACTGCTTCCTCTGAAGTTCCTGCCACGATTGCAGCTGCATCTCCAACGAAACGTACTCTCTGGTCAAGGATCAGACGGTCATACGGACTTGGTTCCGGATAGGTCTGACCAGCCATTGTAAATCTCTTATCCGGACAATCTTTATATGTAAGAACACATTCGATTCCAGGTACAGCCTCAGCACGTGCTGTGTTAATATCCTTAATTAATGCGTGTGCATATGGACTTCTAATCACTTTAACAATCAGACAGTCTGACGGTGCAAGGTCGTTCGTATAAACACCTTTTCCTGTAACAAGCGCAGCAGCATCTTTCTTTACAAGAGGACGGTTTACAATCTTCAGGGATTCTACATCTTCTCCTTTTTCCTGATTGCTGTGGACAAATTCCGGTTTCTCAGGAATCAGATTCTGAACTTTATCTATTCTTTCCATTCTTACTCCTCCCCGCCCATTTTCTTTACTGTAATATTAACTGCTGTATTTCTGACTTCCATATATTTCTGGATTGCACGAAGCTGTCCCATGTATCCTGTACAACGGCACAGATTTCCTGCAAGATATTCTTTGATTTCTTCTATAGAAGGGTTCTTCAATTCACGGAACATTGCAAGTACATTCATAATGAATCCTGGTGAACAGAATCCGCACTGTTCTGCGCCTTCCTGTGCAAGAAATGAGCCGAATTCTGCAGCTTCTTTCTCCACACCCTCAAGTGTTGTCACTTCATGTCCGTCAATGCTTGCTGCAAGAACAGAACATGACAGGCGGGATTTTCCGTCGATCCATACTGTACACAAACCACAGTTTGTTGTCTCGCATCCACATTTCACACTCTTACATCCAAGATCACGCAGAAGATTCAACAGGACTGTATCTGCAGCGATCTCTGTACTTACTTTCTTTCCATTCAGGGTAAACTGTACTTCCATCCTATTTCTCCTCCGCATTATATTCATCTAAAATTGAGCGCATCTCTCTGCGAAGCAGAACCTCCGCAAGGTGCTTTCTATACTCCGCACTTCCGCGCATATTGCTTCCATAAGTAAATTCTGCTGCCACACGTTTTGCATACTCTGTAAGCTGCTCGTCTGTAGCATCTTTTGGGATCTCCCACTGCTTTTCAAGCAATGCCGCTTTCATCGGTCTTGCTCCTACTGAAAAGAACCAGGACTCCTGACCTCTGTAAATTCCTGTTACGACAGAACATGTCAGCACCGGGAAATCTGTCTTTGTCTGACGAATTGATTCGTAACGGAATTTTCTCTTACTCTTTCTGACAATTACAGATACAAGAATATCCTTATCTGCTTTTCTGTTTACAAACTCAGAAAGTCGAACAGTTCCTCCATTATATAATTCCACAAATGTATCCAATGCCAGTAATGCAGTCAGCACATCAGAAAATCCGTATCTTCCATAGATACTGCCTCCAACTGTCGCCTGATTTCTAAACTGAACTCCAACAATATGACGAAGGCTTTCTGCAATTCCGTCCCCATAGAATTTTCTCAGCCCCTCATGCTCTTCCAGCTGGCGCAGTGTACACATTGCTCCAATGCGGAAGACATGGTCTGTCTCCTCAATCTCATTCAAACCAAGATCCGACATATCAATGATCGTCTTCACTCTCGCATTTCCTAATCTCATCCACATCATGCCGCCCATGATACGACTGTTTCTTGCCTGATTCAGCTCGTAAGCTTCCTCCAGTGTCTTAACTTTCACGTAATTACCGATTGTTAACACAGTAGGTCTCCTTCCTATCCACATACCTTTTTCCGAGGATCGCGGTTCTCATCCTCGCAATTCTCTCTTGTTATCTTATGTCGTTTCTTGCGATTGTTTTTCAAAAGACAAACATGCAAGCATAAAAAAAGTGCAAATGAAACAGCTTTGTCATTCACACATCTAGCAGATTAATGATATCATATGTATAAGAAAAAAGTCAAAAAATCGGTTATACTTTATTATAATCAATTCTTATAAGATGTGCTTATAAACAGGGTATTATAAATAAGAAAGAAATCCAGAAACCATGTTGACATCATTGTACCCTCGGTGTTATTATTTGCTTAAACACGGAAACGTAGATAGAGGTTGCATTTTTCATAAGTAAGGTGACGGATGTGTCAGGAACAGAAGAACTCATCGGAAAGGGAAAGATGCCGAAAGGGTAAGAATCCTGAGTTCTTGTTCTTGGGCATGACGTGAATAGCGGCATGACTGTCATCGCAAGATGGAGAGCTATCTGAATTATACATAATGTATATTTTGGGACGGCGCATCTTGCCGTTTCTTTTATGTTTATTTACAGTTTACGCATTCTTGCATAGATGTATATTAAACAGTTACTGCTCATGGCTATTATAATTATCGTTCACAAGGAACTTATGCGCAATAACCGTTACTGTTCACACGATGTGCGACCAGCAACGCATCTCGCCATTTTAAATCGCCTTTGGCGATGGGGCGAGATGCATTCAAGTCAAAACACGCATCCTCCGTGTCAATCAGCGAAGTGATTGACACGGGAGTGAACAGTAACCAATAACCTGCTGTGACCAGTAATACTTTGTTTCACCATGTTGAAGGAGGATAAAAAGAATGGCAATTTTTAAAGGCGCAGGTGTAGCGATCGCTACTCCGATGAAAGAGAATCTTGAGGTCAATTATGACAAATTAGATGAGATGTTGGAGGAGCAGATCGCAGGCGGAACAGATGCGATCGTCATCTGTGGAACAACAGGTGAATCCGCTACTATGACAGAGGAAGAACATGCAGCAACAATCCGTTTTGCGATTGAGCGTGTGAACCACCGTATCCCGGTCATCGCCGGAACAGGTTCTAATTGTACAAGAACAGCGATCCAGTTGTCCAAAGAAGCTCAGGAAGATGGAGCTGACGGAATTCTGCTCGTTACACCATATTATAATAAAGCAACACAGAACGGACTGATTGCTCATTACACAGCTATTTGTAATGAAGTAAATATTCCGGCGATTCTGTACAATGTACCAAGCCGTACAGGATGTGGACTTCAGCCACAGACAGTTGCAACACTTGTGAAAGATGTTGAGAACATCGTAGGTATTAAAGAAGCATCTGGAAATATCAGCACAGTTGCACAGATCATGCATCTTTGTGATGGCAACGTTGATCTTTACTCAGGAAATGATGATCAGGTTGTACCGCTTCTCGCACTTGGCGGAATCGGAGTTATCTCCGTTCTCTCCAACGTAGCTCCGGCTTACGTGCATGACATGTGCTACAAATTCTTCTCAGGAGATATCGCAGGTAGCCGCAAGATGCAGTTAGATGCACTTCCACTGGTTGATGCTCTCTTCTGTGAAGTGAACCCGATCCCGGTTAAGGCTGCTCTTAACATGATGGGAAAAGAAGTTGGAACTCTTAGAGCACCTCTGACAGAGATGGAAGATGCACATAAAAAAGTTCTGAAAAAAGCAATGATGGATCTTGGAATTCTGTAAGAGAACAAAGAAAGGAAGAAGTGATTTTGAGGTCGCTTCTTCCTTTTTTATAATCGCCTGATCCGGCGTTTCTCTTGGTATTAACATCACATCATATCGCCCGTAACCGCTTTCTCTGTTGGACTTTACTTCATAACGATCTCTTAATTCTACCAAAAGTCCCAAAACGAATCCATGATAGAAACGCTCCGGCTGACTTTTTCTTGACGGATGTCTTCCTGTATCAAAACTGCTGAATGTAGCTAGTGCAACTTCATTCATATAAGTATTCATCTCTTTCACATTCCCCCAAAGCATCGCTTTGATAAATGCGTTATAATTTGATTCAGAATTAGAGAACCATCCTTGAAACATTTCTTGAATTTTCTTTATTTTTTTCTTGACATTCATCACTCCATAAGGTATACTTAACAAGTCGCTTGAGTTAAGCGACAACTGAATAGGGGATTGGTCAAATGGTATGATAGGGGTCTCCAAAACCTTTGGTGGGAGTTCGATTCTCTCATCCCCTGTAAACCCAGTAATCGTTATGGTTACTGGGTTTTTTGTTTTTCCAAGTAAATACAAGGGTTCTAGGATTCTAGCATATTAGAATAATTCTCATAAAATGGTGAAAATATACGATATTAGAAAACTATGCAACACGAAATGCAACACGAAAATAGAAGAAAATGATACAATATTAAGGCCCCAAAGCAAACTGCTCTGGGGCATCTTTTCTACTCAATCCAAGCTTGGAACTTGTCCACGAATCTCTTCTTATCCCCTGCATAACCATCTGCACCATTGGTCTTCAAGGTGTCAATCTGCTCACTGTAGAAATTTGAGTTATCTCTAACAGAAACTCTGTAATGGACCATCTTATATTTGTATCCCTCCGGTGTGATGTAGTACAGCTCAACAGCGAGGATCTCTGAACCATCTCCGAGGATTCCATTTACCTTGTCATTCAGATTGTAGCTGTTGCCGAATGTAAGGTACGGAAGCCAACCATTCTTTCTTGTGTATACTCTACAGCGAATACTTCCTTTGCTTACCTTGATGGCAAGCCACTTAATTGAAACATTGTCACCTTTTCCAGCCCAGTCGATTTTATTCACCACTGGTGGCAACCATCTGTCTGTGAAAGCCTGATATGTAATATCGACCTGTCCTAAGTCTTGCTTTTCTGCTGGTTTAGATGGTGCTGCCGGTGTCGCTGGCTGAACAGTTCCACAAAACTCCATGTAGCAATAGTTGACATCGACTCTTCCGTTGACTCCATCTACTTGTCCATCTGATGAATATTGCCAAATAGCGTACTGTCCCTTGTATGTATCTTCCGGGAGATTCTTGTATCTTGCCATCCATTCAATATACTTGCCACGTACACTTCCTAAGTGATTGTTGAACCAACTCAGTGAAGCGTAGATTCCCGGAGTATATCCATTCGTCTTAAGTCCTTCGCATACAATTTCACAGCATCTAGGAGCATAGTTCTGTGTTCCCGGCTCTTCTACATCAATGAAAATTGGTAACTGGAATGTATGACCTTTGATTAATCTCAAGATATGATCAAGTTCGCTCTGTGCCTGTCTGTCGCAAGTAGCATAGCTGTACAGATAGACTCCAACCGGAATGCCAAGTCTTTCACACTCAGCAAGGTTACGGATCCACTGCTTATCATCCTGTGATGCAATGTTATCTCCATATCCACATCTAAGGATTGCACCGGCACAACTTGACGCTTTGACCCTTTCCCAGTTAATGACTCCGTTATGATAGCTGACATCAATAATAAGTTTACTCATACCAGCCACCTTCTTTCAATTCTACTTTCTTCTGCTCGATCTCCGCTGCGTGTTCCTCTGCAAATTTCTCCATAGCTTCCAGTGAGGTCCCTTCATTGTCTGAGATTTCTTTCGCTGAAAGTCCGTAGGCAAAACTCTTGATAATTTCTTTTACTGTCTGCTCTGTCATAATTACTCTTCCTTTCCACTCTGCTTGATTAACTGGTTGACATAGTTACTTAATCCAGCCACTAAAATTCCCTGTACAATCGCAGTAAACAGTGCCATTGCGACATCCTGTCCAGTTCCAAGAGTGCAAGTTGCAATCACGTAGATACCGCAGATCACGATTCCAGCAATTCCTAAGATGCTAGGAATATACTTGTCTGCGATAGTCTCAGACTGCTTAATTGCCATGCCGATAAAGTACAGTGCAATAGCTACAACAATAAGTTCCGGCTTTACATAATTGATAATCTGTTCCATGTTCATTCTCCTTATCATTTTAATCCAATCTGTGCTGCTACCACTCCGACCACAAGTCCGATGACTGCTGAGAGAACATATTTAACTACTGTTCTCCACATTTCTCCATCTCTACCCTCTAAGGCTTCCAGTCTCTCTCCTTGCTTTATCTGTTCATTTGCCATATTTTCCATGTTGTTCGCAAGTTTTTCAACCGACAGTGTAAGTGCTGTGTTCTGCTTTACAGCTTCTTCCAACAGCTCGATACGCTCATTCTGTCTATGATGCTCGTCCTCAATACGTTTGGCAAATTCTGTATGTTCTTCTCTTCCTACATATTCCATCACCATTCTCCTTAAATACTTATAATTCTGATTCAATGTTAATACAGCTAATTATGATATTTATGCAATCTTAAGATAATTGTACTGGATTTTTAGTGGATGATTGTACCCATATTGAGTCATAGATGAAATAGTAAGGCGAAGATTTGTACCCAACAGATATATGTGGGTGCAATATATAAGGATTGCAATGATCTCCCTGTTGGAGAATCTGCTATAGCGTTTCGTACAGCTTTACATAAACCCAAAAACGATGATTCAATATGGTTTATTTTCTGTATGGGTGCACCTTCAGATGGCATCAAGTATCAAGTGGCGATTCAGTATTTATACACGTTGGTTGTAAAAACTAGAACATGGAACTCAACGAATGAAGTGTGGAATGATTGGAAATAAAATAGTAATAAGATCTCACATACAAAATATGCAATTATCAATCCAGCAAAAGGATTTTCACTTACATTAGACGATGCAAGTACATATCTAATTTGTTATGCTGGAATTGATGCGGATAATATTAAGAACATTTGTTTCTCCGCGGTTATTAGTAGATCATCAAGCAACACTAAAGGAGGTATACTGAACATTAAATCAGAAATTCCTCAATCAACACTAAGTTTGGAAGAAAATGTATTAAAATGTACGACTACTGTATGGGTTAGAATTTACGTAATCAAATTATGAAATAGTAATGCTGTAAAAGGTTATATTTTAAATCATATATACGAGACATCGAACCGTGGTACAATATCGGTTGATGTATCTGACATATTATCTAGCGGTTATGCCATCCCATTTATATTGTTTCTTGCTGACTGGAGTACAGGAAAAGTTGTAATGGCTGTGGGAACTTATCGTGGTAAACACACAACACAGCAACCATGTATACATTCGGATCCAAATAAATGGGTGCAATCAGTGTCTTGTGATGGAAAGACATTGACTATAACATTTGCCGTGACTTCATATTGTAGATTGCTATATTAAGAAAATAGTAATCCTTCCGTCAAACCAGCTAAGCTAATAAATTACGGTGAAATAGACTTAGGTGCGAATGGATGCTATTTTCTGAATGAATCATTTCCAGAAATTCGTGGGGCTAAACACATCGAAATTGCTTATTGGACATCTATTATCCCAATGTCACCATTATCAGTTTACGCTGGTGCTGACGGCAGATGCTACGTTTTCGGCTCACCAAACACTAAAGTACATGGATTGAAGATTTATTACTGGAAATAAGTTGGGGAAATAGTAATAAAGCACTTGAAATAAATTCGGTTTATATTAGTCAAAATAACGTTGAACGAAAGCTACAATTCTCTGGAATTACAAGAAGCAGAACCGTAGTTGCACTTCTTCTAATATGTAGTCAGTTGGAGGCTGCCCAACCAATTTGCATAGCGTTTAGCAATACAGACGTTTCGAAATCAGAAGTGCTTATATCATCTAATGCGATAGGTGTTACTGGCGGTAACGAAGGTATTATAACAATTCCAAGATTCGCTGGCGATTGGGGTGTTTATCGAATCGTATTTTTTGACAAAGGTTTATCCGTAAATGCAATTGTTTGATTTTGAGTAAATAGTAATCGTCCTGTGATTGAAACTGTGGATAGATTAATCGACACAACATCGGATAAAAAAACTTATGACTTAGGAGTTAATGCAGATGAATACATGATTATTTCCATCCAACACGTCGATAGATTTGGATGGGAGTACTTCATAACCCGTGGTGCAAGCATAAATGAAGCACAAAATAAATGGTGTGTGATTTTCAAAACAAATCCGACAGGTAAATTCAATTTCAAGATGTCTCTTTTAAAAATGAAATAGTAATAAACAGAAAGTATTGAAGAACATTGGCAAACAATTCGATGTTGACAACAAACGTGTAATAACCACAGATATAAAAAGAACAGCAATTATCATAGCATGCAGAAGTAATGGTGCATTAATCGCACCTTTTGTTACTAGTGACTCCGACACTTGGAAAGCTAAAGTAGATCGTTTAAATGGAGATAATGTAGCAAGTGTATATGTAACGTTTTTTTACTTTGAATAAATAGTAATAAATTTCCAATAAACGAAAGGTATGCTTATGGTAAAGACATAAATGATTTATTAACTTGTGGAATATATAGCACCGGTGGAACATTACCTAGTAATAGTGAAATGAAGAACTATCCTGTTGATGTTACTGCTCATATTATTGTAATAACCAGCACTCGAATAATCACACAAATGTTTATAACTCATGATCTATCATATTTTTATATTCGTGGTAAATATAACACCCATGCTTTTAGCTCATGGAAACAAGTTCAAATCAGTAAATAGTAATAAACAAGGCGCGTTAAAAACAATTGCCAAACAATACTCAACAAATGAACAAGGTGTCATTACCACGGAAATAAATAGAACAGCTGTTGTTGTATCTTGCAGAAGTAACAACGCAATTGTCGATCCTTTTGTAATACATGGAAACGATTATTGGAATGCAAAGATCCAGAATATTAGTGGTAACATACCAAAGAACACAAATGTATATGTTGCATTCTTCTATTTTGAATAAATAGTAACACGATACTAAAATCAAATGGTCTGCGATATTATTCTGCTTATGTTGATAGTGAAGAAAAAACTGTACGGTTAACATTTGGCGGTCACTTTGCTGGAATACTTATTGTAGATCAAAATAAATATACAAACATATATGCCGTAGGTGCTAGTTCTGGAATCAAACAAATAAGTATTGGAAATGCAGATTCTCCTCAGCCATCAAAAAGTGGTAATACGATAAGTATACCTATGCGTGCATGGTCATCGTTCATACTCATAACTAATGATAATAGTGTTATCAAGTTATAAAATAGTAAGAAACTGTTGGATTTAAATTTTGGGTCAAAGCAAGAACTTCTTTTGTATCTAAAAAACAATACAAGCAAACGATTCTCTTTTTACTTCACTACCTCAGTTAGCAATGAAATGTTTGGTATTGCAGCTAGCATGAAAGGTCTGTGTAGTCCTGTTAGCACTACTGTATCGTCTACTGGTTTTGTATATGATTTCCTTGCTTATGGTAGTGACAATGTTTGCATAGCAAGATATAATCCATCTATCGGACAAGTTACTGTCAAAAAAATTAACACAGACACCGCAAAAGTTATAGATGTTCTATAAAATAGTAATAAACAAGATACTGTTATGCGAATTGAAAACACTTCTAATCTTTGTGAATATATGTTTTCAAACTGTGGCAGAACTGGCATTTGTTTTTATTCGATACCAAGCACAGCAAAAGTAGAAAATGGTTCTCCTGACGGATATGGTGGTTTTGGAATTGCATACAAAAGTACATCTGAAGATTATGGTATGGTTATTGTTTTTTCATATCGTAAAGCTGTGTATATGAAAATTAAATCAAAAACATGGGGTGATTGGAAGAAAGTAGATTTTATCGAATGATTATTCTATATAAAATAGTAACACAATTCTTCGATACGGAATAAATGGAGTTCCGAATGGTAGTAAAAATACTATAATAAATTTATCAAATCTAGAAAAAAATAGACATTACCTTGTCATACTTGCTTGCGGTCATGTTCAAGATGATTACTGCATAACTGCTATTGGTCATGCTTACAGAGATATCCAGTATATCGCATTCTCATTGGGTAAGATTTTTTCACACAGCGTATTTGACATTGCATTGAAACGAAATGGACTAAATGTGACAATTACCATGAAGTCTATAGGTAACGTTGCACCGTCAGGAACACTCATTTTTATATGAAATAGTAAGGGTGTGACATTCAAAGATATAGCGGTTGAAACTCAACAGAATAAATACGTTATCTTTGCATCAACAACAGATTTTCCGCTTGCAATCCCAGTGATTACGAATCATGGGAAAACAAGAAATACGATTGACATTATCTCAAGAGATTCAACTGACTGGATAATATACAGTAATTACAGTCAGAAAGTTACAATCAGGATGCATATTTTACCTGTCAGATAGTAACACGATTGGAAATGCCAACTCCGATTTCCTCTATTACAGGAGCAAGTCTAAAACAGCACAATAACAAGCGTATCAGCAATATTTTTAGGTATAGCAAACAAGCCATCGAAAGGTGGCTTTTAAAAAATCAATATTGATGCTAGAAAAAGCTATGCTATATACCGTCTAAATGATGCCTTAACGTTATCTTCGTTGACAGTAACGTACATCATTGTGGTATCAGGCTTCTTGTGACCAGCATAGGCTTGAATTTCTTGCAACGGTATACCTCGACTTCCAGCATCCGTGAGTAGAGTTCTTCGAAACTTATGTGGATGCGTGTGGATGTCGGACTTTTTACCTAGTTTCGACAGCATTGACCATATAGCTTCCTTCCCCATGCGATTGTTTGGCTTCCGATTCGATACGAATAACGCTGGATTCATGTCAGTTCGTGTCATAAGGTACTTCTTAAGGTGATAGGCACATTCATCCGTAAGATAGACTTTACGCTCTTTCTTACCTTTTTCACCATAGATGATTACTTCCTTGTTGCCCCAATCAATGTCATTACGATTGAGCATCACAACTTCACCGATACGTGCTGCGGTACTGTACAGAAACTCCATAATTGCAACGTCTCTTTGACATTCCGCATTACATCTAAGATGTTCTCTTTCTGCGGACGTAAACGGCTTTTTGATGCGCTGTGGCACTTTCATGTGCTTAATACGTCTCATTGGATTCTTGGCTATAAATCCTTCGTCAGAGAGCCAACCAAAGAATGATGAGAAGTATCGTCTGATGGAATCCATGTAGGATATGGACACTTTTCTTGTCTCTTGGTACATTGCGAGATAATATCTAATGTCATTGGTGGTAATGTCCTCGAACCTCTTGTGCAGATAGTCTACTAGCTTGGTCACACAGTCCACATAGCGGTCAATCGTGCCTTGTGAGCAGTTCTCCAAGCGTTTACTGGCTATGAATAACTTTAGAATCTTATCCCAGTGCGCTTGACTTGTCACAAGCGAAGTGCATTCCTCTTGCAACTTCACTCCGTGGAATGAAATGTACAGCACATTCTCAAGTTTGTGTAGCTGTTCATCAGTAAGTTCCTCTTGCATCATGTTTACAACATTTTTGATGATAATATTAATGTCTTTTTCCATAAAAAACACCCCTTTCTAAGCCAATTATGACTCAAAAAGAGGTGAAATTACACACTTTTGTTAGTTGATGAAATCGGAGATTGATGATTACTAGAGCGTTCTTTTAGTAGTCCATGTTTGACCGCCATCTTCACTTGTTTTAATTATCAATGCATCATTAGTGTTGTAAACAAGTTTGTGAAGTGTTCCTTTCCAATTTACTTGGAATGACATCGTAGATCCGGTGGATTTGATAGTCATATCACCGTATCGGTTTATTTCAACCCGATCCTTTAAGCTGTTACTATTTTATGATGAGTCTATATAGTGATAACTTTAAGACTTCCGCCAAACACCGAAGTTTTTATTGTTAAAACAAATTTATCGCAGGATATAGATTCGATTTTATAGCCATCGTCCACTTGGTTCTTATCTATCACAATCAGCAACGAACCTTTATTGTTTATGGTACATATATAGCAAGAAGATTTGCTTGCATTGTCAGCAGAAAACGTTACTATTAAAAAATCATGTTCTTTAACATTAAATGTACATATCTGGTTTTGTTGTGTTTTGATTTTCTGAATAGATGATACGCTTTTACTATTTAATTCATTAACTGCCCCGATCAAAGTCTTGTTAGTTGTTCCTAACTTTGCGATAACTGCCGTAGTCATCTTGTCCACAACATAATCCCATATCTTGTCCATCAAGGTACGCTTGTTTGCATTTGCATCCTTGTCAAGAATCATAAGTTCATCATTGTCTTTCAGTGTTTCTTTAGTTGTGTAATTTGGCCATTCCATGATTAATTCTCCTTATCCTTGTTCTGAATCTGATTTACAATGGCATCTGTCTGTTCTGCCATAAAAGCTACCTGTTCTCTATACTCATCCTCAAGTAAAGATTCAATGATTAAGCTGATAACAGCACCGTCCAAGCCATACTCACTTGTCGCAGTATTGATGGCTAGTCGGATATAATTTCTACATTGATTCACACGAAAATTGAAAGGTAACGTAACCTTTTCTTTCTTTTTCTCTGCCATGATTGCTCCTTTCTACAGAATCTCCCACAAATCCTCGGATTCCTCTGGCGAGTTTGCTTGTGTAGTGGTATGAGATTTCATACATTTACACAACACAAGGTTTTCCTCAATCTGCGGTTCTCCATCATCAAGTGCTACTGTGGCAACCGCATTGGATACACGTACCGCATAGCGTTCACCCTCTTTTACTTCCATGCCCTCTTTCCAAACAGGGAAACAGCACGGCAAGGATGCCGCCTGTTCGTCTGTAAGGTTACTGGCTGTCAGTTCGATAAGTTTTCTAATCTGCCTTGCAGCTTCTGTCATGCTCATGATTCTTCTCCTAGTAAAATTTTTAACGCTGTGTCTGTTTCGCTAACGAAAATATCTTCTACATTGTCCGGCTCGATAATTTCATCATCAGCTTCAACAATAATCATTTCTCTGTCTTTACATTTCATTACTTCTTTTTTCATTACATTTGCTCCTAACTGTGCCATGCTGCCTTTACGAGAATTCCATTTTTGAATGTCATATAACAACCAGAATAATCTTGTTTTGTCCCATCACTTTCCTTGAAACGTTGCACAAAATTCATAGTTCCAGTAATTCCTCCGTCACCAAACTTAGCGTTCAGCAATTTGTAATTATGCATATCAATGTTACATCCCATGTTTATAGAGTCCGCTGTAAAAGATGAAAATGATTTACGAGCATATGTCATTTTCATAGCATAGCTAGTAGATGAAGGTGTGTCTTTCGATGCCCACGTCATATAGTGACCACCGTCGTCAAGGTCAAAATTCAATCCTCTTATAGCAAAATTTGTGCCGGAAAACCCGTTGGTTCCTATCAGCCCAACCTTGTTTGTTTCGTACCAATATTGGTTGTATCCGGCAGTCATATACACTGTTCTGAGTATATTTGTAGACCTGATTGTTCCATCAATCTCAGCACCACTACATTTTAAATATCCTGTTGGTGACATACTTGAGCCTTCCGACTTCCAGCTAATGCTTTTTGCTTGCATTCGGATAGAGTCTGCTTTCTGCTCGATGATGGATTCTACATCTTCTGAGGATACCTTTAATTTGATCTTGTCTTTGAGAACCTCGATATCAGCCATAGCCTTATTGGCAACTGTATCATCTGTGTACTTCGTTGCAAGCACCCAGTCAGAAGAATTATAATTTCCACTGGCTCTTGCGGTTTTGCAACGCATCAGATCACCTGTGCTTCCTTGCGTCCACAAGTCTCCTACTCTGTAAGGCGGTACTGGCTCGTTGATGAATATCTGCGCTTTCCCATCAATCTCATCAAAGACTTCATCCGGAACTTGCATCTTCACCCAATGCCCGGACCGATAAATATACTCATCATTCGTAGACAGGTCTTTCCATAAGTCACCTTCGTGCTCTGACTTTAACTCTTCAAATAAGAGTGTTATTTCATTTCCGTTGACATCAAGGATTGGATTTCCGTCTATGTCGCACCAAGCTTTTTCAACAGTGACTCCCCAATTCACCGATGGATCTGTGTCCTGATACCATGTTTCAATCTTGTTCCGGACAGAGTTTTTAATCTCATCAATGTCATTCTTATAGATATTTGTGACAAAATCATCTACGATTCCGTTTGAGATATCTTCTACGGACTTTCCCGTGATGCTTATGGACTCTGCATTGATGGTAACTCGCCCTGTCTCTGTATCAGCGTAGAAAGTAATGTTTCCATCCTTGTCTTTTACAGTGAGAGAACCTGAGTTGATATAATCAGCATTAATGCCGATAGCATACAAGATTCTTGTTATCAGGTCTCCTGTGAGGAATAATCCGTAAGGATACGTCTTACCGCCATCATTTGATATACCAATGGCTTCAGATGTAACTTTGATTACATTCTTGGACTCTTCTACTGTCGGCTTATCATGGATGTATGTAATCATACTTCCGTCCGGCTGTGGTGATTCTGTCGAATACATTCCAGATGCATTCTCAAGTGTCTTATTCAGATTCTCAACAGCTGCTTCAAAGTCCGTCTTATTCTGCTTGATTTCCTTATTAGCTTTTTCATATACCTTTGTAGCTTCGCTATAATAAGTACTCTTTTGACGTTCCGGATCTTTGATTCCGCAAGAAAACGAACTACTTCCGAGATAATTGAACTCGTTGGATGTGATAAATGTTGGATAAACTTTGTCTTTCCGGTCTACCACGCAAGCCAAATCCATGAATTCGATCGTTGGATCAGGGAAGAATTCTCCACTAAAACCTCTCAGCTTAACTCCGATCAATACATCTCCAATCAGATTGATTGCATCATCTTCATGTCCTTCAATAAGAGGATTCGTGATTTCAAGTGCATAATCATCTGTACCTCTTATTAAGATTGTACTCTCGTTTTCTACTTTCTTTGTGGTCGCAATTCCAGTGATTACAACAGGATCTGTGCTAATGTCCGGATCTGACTGATAGTCCATCAAAATGCTATAGCCAGCATCTTCCACTAAGTCATCCCTATTTGTAATCTTCGATATTGCAGAAAAGTCGTAACTCTTAATAACAAGTGTTCCGTTCTGAATCACAGCATTACCAACTGAAAGCATTGCTATATATCCGATTACTTCTCGGCAAGTCACTTTTTCCGGAGCCTGTTCAATCACGAAATCGTCATTGTTAAACTTCGGACTTCCAAGCATGATGTTACATGTACTACATGCTTCTCTTAGAAGCTGTCCAGCTGTTGTTGGATAAGATAGCTTAGACGTGAAGTCTGCATCTGCTTTGTACATTGAATCATAACCTACAAGTTCTATCGTATCTCCAACCGCTATTGGCTCAAGTACTGTAAATGTACCCTCGTTCAATCTCTCGATTCTTGATTTCGTCAGCATAATCGTGTTGCCATTGACATCGAGAATTTCCTCACCTTTCACATCTCTCCATGCATCATAGCTTCTACTTTCGATGTCAACTTCAGTGAAGAGTGAAATCTGTGCATAGTAAAAATCATACTTGGAAAATCTCTCATCGATGTTATCAATGACAAGCGTAACGGACTTGGAGAGAGCGGATCCCAGTGGGAATCCATCTCCTCCGTCTTCTGTGTATCCATTACCGCTTATGAAGAAATCGTTATCCGAATCAAGTGTAAGCTTTTTGCCATTTTTCAGTGTGATCGATGCATAAGCATAAAACGGACCGCCTGACTTTATGATGTTTTTGAATTCGTTGCTTACATTCTTCATAATCTACCTCTAACTTTATAAGGTCAGCGATCATCTCTAAATGATGACCGGTATAAACTACAATGGATTAACTGATGTGACCTGAAAGCTCAGTTCATCCAACTTTTCTTCTCCGACTACTAGACTGATACAAGGTGCGTTGAAATTTGCAGCATAGAACGGTGTTGTTTCCCACACTCCCTTGTAAACGTTATAATGGAAGAAATCAAACTCCGCTTTGCCAAGTACCTGTTTCAAAATCTCTCCACCGGTCTTCGCCGGAAGGTCTGTCCATTTCAGTTCATAGGCTTCTACTGTGAAGAGAGGAGAATTCTTCATATTTCCCCTCATTGTTCTTCCAGAGTTCTCAGTGGAAGTAGTAGCCATTGATATCTTGTATCCGTCCTCGTCCACTTCCGGTGCTGTGTACGAACCGAATTTTAAATGATTCTGTGCCATGTTCTACCTCCTAAGCCATTTCAAACGGATTTCTTCCCGTCTGTGTTCTCATGTTCTTTCCTTCTTCAAGTACAGCCTTCGCAATCTGTCTACGGTTCAGATATACCGGTACTTCAATCTTGCGTGAGCTGTTTCCGGTTTCTTCCCTTACAATCTTACGAATAAGGCTTTCAGGTGCTTCGATGTTGTTCCCGCTCTTCTGGTCTCCAAGTACTGCCATAAACTCTTTGTTTGGCGGGATAACTGCTCCTTGCGCTAAATAAGGAATATGTGGTGCACTCCAATATCCGATATGAAATCCGAGTGACCTAACACCGGTCAAAGATGTAACCCAGCTAGGAACTGATACATTTATTTTATTCAATGCTTTTGCAACACCGTTTTGCATAATCTGTGCTGCACGAAGCAATCCATTCATGAGTCCGATAATCAAGTTGATTGGTGACTTTATGACGGAAACCATGCCATTCCAAGCACCGCCGAGAATATTCTTGATTCCATTCCATGCCTGTTCCCAATCACCGGCAAGAACTCCATTTACAAAATTAACGATTCCTGTAAATATCTGTTTTACAGCTTCGAAGATGTTTTGAATGTTTATTAACCAACCATTCATGAAAACACCGATAACACCGAAAGTTTTCACCCAATCAACAGAAAATACACTATCCAGGAACTTTGCAATTGGTTTCAGTATCGAGTTTTGAATAAACTTAAAAATTGCATTGATAGTATCTCGGAAAGAACTAACTATAGTCGAAATTCCGCTCATAGCTTTCTTCCAATCACCTGTGAATACCCCTGTCAAAAAGTCAATGATCCCATTCAGCTGTTTCAGAATGCTAGCTACTACTTGAACCACAGTCCCAACAAAATCGAAGAGCGTTGATCCTAACCATTCAATAATAGGAGCAATAACAGGAACAATATTTTCAACAATCCAATTCATGACAGGAATTAAAACACTGTTCCATAACCAGTTCAGTATATCTATCAATCTTCCGATTAATCCGATTGCTTGGTCGATGGCATTTCCTACCGGTCCACTCATAATCTCTTGGAACTTCTGTCCTAACATATCAAGAATCGGTGCGATATACTGACTGTACATATCTAGGACTAAACCAACAAATGTAGAGATGCTGTTCTTCGTATTCTGAATAAACGGTCCAATATGCTCATCATACAGTTCTGTGAGCTTATCAGCTACTTTATGGACTGTATCTTCGATAGCCTGTGTTACTGTTTCAATCGGTTTCAGCGTGTCATTGATTGCATTGATAATCTTGTCCTTGTTCTCAATAATCGGTCCTGTGATAAAGTCAATCAAATCTTTTGCGAAGTTTGTCGCAAGGAGAATGACCTCTCCGAATGCTGTAGCGAATGTACCGATTATGTTGCCAGTGATATTCTGTGCTGTCTGTGATCCGAATGTCTGTTGGAAGATTTCTGCGATTGTTGCACTGAAATTTCCGACAATTGTCGCGATCTCGGATCCTAAGTCGAACATCTTGACAAGCCACTTTTTGATCCTTCCGGTGTTCTCAGCTAGATAGCTTTCGATACCGCCTACAATGTTCTCTGCTATCGTGAGTCCAATTGAAACGAACGAGCCTACGATTTTACCCATGTTGTAAATAAACAATCTGGCAAATCTCTTGGCTGCCTTCTGCACGTCCTTATCCGTAAAGATGTCTTGGATATGCTCTCCGATAGACTTCAAGTCTTTCTTGAGTTCTTCAAGTACTGGCTTGTAATCTCCAAGCCCATCCCAGAATCCACTCATGAAGATATCTCTGATCTGTTTCAGCTTGTCCAATACGGAATCAAGCAAGGATGCAAACTTATTGTCGATAGGTACTTCTTCGAATAACGGTCCGGAACCACTACCACCACCGGCTCCTCCGCCACCACCACCTCCGGAACCACCAGAACCACTTCCGGAGTTCTGCTTATCCATTCGGTTGATATCATCAAGTGGTGATAAGTAATCTTCCGCAGCTTCCGCAGCTTCTTTTGTCCCGTCTGCTGCGTCTTTCGCACCGCTTGCCGTATCCTTAAGACTTCCGGCATAATCTTTCTGTACTGCGATTGCTTTCGTGTATGTGCTCTTTCCGGATAGGAATGAGAAGAACATACTTACATAGCTTGCAGCTGTTGCGAGCATATCAATGAACTTGCTTAAGATTGGTGCTACAACACTTAGAATTGGTGCAAATGCTGTTGCTAGGCTATTCTTGAGCGTTTCAAGACTGCTCCACAACATTGAAATGCTGTTATTTGTGCTACTTGAGTACTGTGCAAGGTTTGTGAAGCCTTCCTTGATAGCATTGATTGCAGCCGAGAATGCTCTGAATGCTACGCTCATTAATAGCGACATTCCAAGCATTCTTCCAATGCTGAGTTTCGCACCATTCGCAGCCTTTCCAGTTTTTGCAATAGACTTTGACGCTCTTTCACTTTCGCTGGCAAGTTTACGTTGTGCCGGTGCTGCACTCATCAATTTTTGCTTGTATTCGTCCACACTGCCTTTTACGGAATTGTACGATGTGTGGAGTCGATTGTTCATATCAGCAAGCTTTCTTTCTTCTGCTTGCAATGTCCGCATACTGGCAGCGGCTTCTTGTGTCTTTGAACCAAGTGTAAATGCTCCACCAGATGCTTCTAAATCTGCTAATTCTGCTTTCGCATATTTGATCTCATTCTCTAGTTCTTCAATGTCATACTGCATCTTCTTAAAAGATGAGCTGTTCTTTTTACCGCCAGTAGCAAGGAATCTTTCCTGTGCGGATTCCAGTGAACTGAGTTTCTGTGTAGCTCTGTCAATCTGAGCCTGAATCTCTCTGTATTCCTCTGTTGGAATCTTCTGTTCACCATATTCAGCTATTTTCTTCTTAAGGTTTGAAACCTTCTGTTCCTGTGCAGCATATTCTTGATTCAGCTTGGAGAATGAGTCTGCTTGTTTGTTGAGTGCTGTCTTAGCTTTAGAACCCATGTCCTCGACAGAGTTTGCCATTCTTCTGACAGCTGCTTCAACTTCTCTGCTTCCGGCTTTCATGCCGTCAGCGTTAATCTCTGTATCAATTATGATATAGCCGTCGGCTTGTGCCATTTCTAATCCTTTCCACCGCTAATTATCTGCGGTCAGCGAATATCTCTAACGATATCCGGTTATTTATTCAATCCGAAGAGTTCTCGGAGTTCAGCTTTCTCTTCGTCACTTCTCTCTGTACTCTTCTGATGCAAGTCTACGATAGACTTATTATTTTTGTAGTATTCCTGTTCCCACTTCTCTAACTTCTTACCTTTTCTCTTCTTGTCACGGATGCTGACTACTGTTGAAAATGTGCTTTCTCCAATCTCCATATAGAGTCCGAAGAATGTCCACCAGTGCATATAGTCTACAGAACGTACATCACCGTTATTGACCTTATTCACAGCAGGTATTATGATAGGTGCATCCTGTTCCCAGTCCATTGTTCTAGGTCTAGGCTTGCCATCATTCTTGATACCGCAATCAATGAACTCACACGCTTTCTGACAGGCTTCTTGCCAGTCCTTTGGTGGCATGGAATCAAAGTCAACATAGAGGATTTTAAGCATTGTGAGTGCTTTCTCCTGTTGTTTCTCTTCTTCTGTCATGCCAGGTTCGAAGAGGTCCGGATCATTCATAGCAGAAAGAATATCCAATACTACTCTAAAATCGGAGCGTATCGAATATTCTTTTCCATTAACTTCTAATGATGTGGGAAGTTTCCACGGATCCATCAGTTGTGGTACTTCGCCACATACTTATTCATGCGACTCTGTACCTTCTTTGTACGGATGTTCATCTCACGCTCAATCACTTTTGCGATAGAGGACAGGACGTTCTCCATGTACAGTTCCCCATTTGCCAGTGGTGAGAATGCTCCGAGAATTGAGAAGAATGTCTCTTTCGCATCTTCTCCGACAAGGTAAGAGATTTTCTCCATGATGTCATCCTCTGCTTTTCTCATATCCGCATCGCTTGGATTCTCCGGCAGCTGATAGGAATTGTAGTACTCAACTACTTCCTCATATCTCTTCACGATGTTTGTGTCTGTAGGTCTGAACTCGAACTTGCCGAGAACCTTTCCTCTTTTGTTCTCAATCGTGTAGACCTTGCTACCATCATCTACTACAATCTTGTTTGCCATTGGTTTTGCTATTTTATTGCTCATTGTATCGTCCTTTCTCGCCTATTCTAATCCGAATACTTCTTTATGTTCTTCATCGTATACCGAAAGCTCTTCAGTTCAAGCAGCTACGATTTCGCCCTCTGCGAATACTGGTTTGCCTGATTTCAGAGATTCAGCTGTTACATAGCCTTTTGTTCTCGCTCCATCATCCGTGATGTCAAACGGAATGTTGACACCGGCTGTGTCTCCACCATAGCTCTGTGGCTTAACCATTACTTCCTGTACATAAGCAAGATGCTTTGTGGCTGCTGTATCTTCCACAATTACTTCGAGCATAAGAGTCTTGCAAGCTGCTCCTTTCAGACGGTCAAATGCAATCTCTTTAATCTTCGGATACAGTTTTGATGTTGGATCCGCATAGAATGGATCTGCTGATATGGAAGGTGTATATCCATTGTCAGTTGTCACAGTTTTTCCGAGAATGTTCTTCTTCTGTTCTGTGTCTGGATTCAGTTCTACAGACATTTCCTCAATATCATCACCAAGAACTTCCCACTCTGCCGTTGCCGGTGCTTTTTTAAACGATGCATCAAGATAATGCATCAACGCTTCACGCTCTAATTTCATGTTTGTTATCCTCCGTTATTTCTTGTAGAATATGTTTCTGTATTTCAAGGAGATGCTGATTGCCCAATCTTGGACATTACCATCACTCACATTATCTAAGTGAGCCGGTGTAAGCCTTATGATCTCCTCTATTTTTCTCTCTTCTGTAAGCACTGGATATTCTTCCAGCCTCTTCTGTTCTCCATTAATGACCACGGTCTGCTGTTCAAGCCACTTTCCAAGAGTGTCAAGGAATTCTTTGATACTGGCCTTAATCTTTGGAGAGTCGATTGAAGACCGGTAGATCACATAAAAAGGATAGTTGCACAACTGGTCTACTTTGCCAGTTACACTCTTCTTTTCCAGTGCAATCACCGCTCCTGTCACTGGATAGAAGGCAATACCGCCATCTTCATCTAGTGTGGAGAATCTTATCTTTTCGTCTTCCTCTAATCCTGGAAAACTATTGAGAAGAGAAACGAGTGCATCAGTTACAGCTTCGTAACCGTCTACATCGTACTTGACCGGTTTCTTACTTTCCTCCGGCACGTTTCTTCACTCCTTTCGCCCAAGACTTCACATATTGTTCCTTTGCAGCATCGAACCAATGGTCTGTTGCGCGTGGATGCGCTGTCTTGTCAAACACAAGGTCTCTGTCTGTTACCACCTTCTTTGCTCCGGCTCTTGCCCACGGTGAGCCTGTGACAGGATCTACCATAACTTTTCCTTCATAGAGGAATCTTCCGTAAGGTGGAGCACCGGCAATCACTTGACCGCTTCCTTGCATGGACCTGCTCATAATCGCAGACACGTTTCTCATGTTACCGTCACGAAACGGCATATACTTTTCCATGTCAGTGAACACTCGACCATCTAGCCAGTTCTGTGCTTCCTGGAACTGCTTTTCAAATCGGTTCAAGCTGACATTTACTTTGATATCACCTTTTACGATTGAGAAGCTTGGAAAATGAAATATTTTACTTGCCATATTACTTTCCCCCAATCTCAAAATGAGGAATCAGTGTGTAAGAGCCTACGCTTGTGATTAAGAAAACATTGTCCATCTTCTTATTCAGATAATCGTAGAATCCTTTGTTCGTGCGTGACGTATAGTCTTCATCGGCAATTACCGTTTCCGGATATTCACCTTCCAAGAAGATGTCACCTGTTGAGAATGTGATTGAACCCTCTTTGTTTTCCGTAGTTTTCCACACTTTCGGAGTGAGATAGGAAAGATTGCACACTATCCTTTCTCCTTCACGCACCTTAAACGGTACATGAAGATTAGCTGTATCAGCCGTATCCAAACCAGTTTTGGCAATATTGGCTGCCTTATCCGTAATAAGTGTGACTCCGGATATAACATGAGGATACCAATATATGGCATCACTCTTGTCAATGTATTTGTTGAATACAGTCACAGTCTTGTCATACATCGGTATCCCCTCCTAATAGAATTCTTTTCCACATTCTTTGCACTTCCACACATGATGAGTCTTGTACTCATGGTCCCCGACCTCATCAAGGAAAGTTGAAGAATATGTTAATTTTTCGTGTCGGCATGTTAACCGCTTAAGCCATCTAAATACCAGCATAGAGTAGGCACACTCCTTTCTTATCCGCAACACCTTGCAGATACTCAGAAGCCACCTGTCGAATCAGAATAGCTTCCACTTTCTTATCCATTGACGCTCGTGCATAGATGCTGTCGGATGCTCCGCTAGTCCCAGTTGCAAAGCTGATACTTTCAGCACCTGACGTAATGGACGATACTTGCTTCTTACTCACTGTACCATCAGCGTGTTTAATCACACCTACAGTGTCCAGTGATGCTTTTCTGATTGAGTCGATCTGATACAGAACTTCTGCAATCTCACAGACAGCTTTCTGAACCTTTGCATTAGATTTCTTGTCTTCCGGAAGACCATCTTCTAATCTACCAAAGGTGATTCTGTCCAAACGTTCGCTTGCTCGTTCTGCATACTTAGAAAACTCTTCCTCTGTCACGGCATCTCCAAAATATTTAGTTGTATAGAACTGATAATCTGTGTATGCCATGTCTGATCTCCTTACTCTTCTTTGCTTGCTGCCTTTTTCGGCTTTCGCTGTGGCTTGTCATTTACTTCTTCATACTTCTGTGGATTGCTTTTCATACTGGCAATACTCTCGGCATTACCAGTAGAAAGGTACAATCCTGTCTCTTTATCCAGGAACTTCATTCTTATCAACCACCAATTTTCTTGTTTTTGAAAATAAGGTCCGGTGTTACAGACTTAGTTCCAAAGTGGTAGAACAGTTCGATTCCGTAAGCGTTTGACAGCGGAATCTTCTCTGCATTGTACGGATCAGAAATTACTGGCTGCGCAATTGCACCATCAACCATAACGAGAGCCTTAACGTCTGTTGGAAGATGTACGCAAGAGTATGTCTTAACACCGTGGAAAGCGTAGAACTCCTCGTCTGCTGCACTTACACCAGGTACTGTAACCTTATCAAGGTATGTTCTGATTTTTCCGTAGTAGTCCGGATCAAGAACCATGTGCATCATTGCTCTCGGTACTCCGTCCACGTACTCATTCTTTGTAGTCTCGCACTGCTGAATCATTTTCTCTGCAATCTCTTCGATAGCGGTGATTCCTGTCAGATCTACTTCTGTAGCATCTGTTCCAGCAACCTCGAAAAACTTAGTATCAAGCTCAGCTGCCATTCTAAGAGCATGGTTTGCTGTTCTCTTAGCAATAAGTCCTTCAACTCCAAGAAGAGATACATCTTTCTGCTCTACTTCTTCTACGATCTCTTTGTCCTGATCAATCGGAATCGTTACCGATTTACCTTTTACACCATCACCTTTGGCTGCTGTTCTAGCTGTTCCGTAGTCCTTTGGTGTAGCGTTTGCAAATCTCTTTGCTTCTACTGTTCCGGCATGTGGATCACCGGAAAGTTCTGTGTTTTTCATCTTTCCGGAAATTGTAAGTTTCTGTACGTTCTCGATAACTTTTCCATATTCCTCAGCAAGGAACATCTTTCCAGAAGGATCGAGAAGTGTGTTTAATGACGTAATTCTTGTATCTGCCATGTTCGTATCTCCTTTAACTGTTTAAGGTCAACGATTATCTCGAATTGATAACCGTGCTATAGCATGACTACCACACAGTAGGTGGTGTGTACACAGGAGTCTTACTTGACTCTCCGCCCTTTGTAGTTGGTACCGTGAATGTTGGTGCAGCCGGTGCATCTGTCTGTGCGAATGCATCCTTCTGTGATTCTCTCAGCTCTGTCATATAATCATCGAGTCCGAGGATTTTTTCACCTTCACGTTTCAGCCCTTTTTCTTTGATCATGCTGATAATTCCTGTCTTAGCAAACTCAGATGTAAATTTCTCACCTGCCAGTGCTTTCACAAGAGCATCGTTGAAGTCTCTCTCTTCGATCTTTGCAGCATAATCTTTTTCGCTTTCTGCAAGCTTTGTTTTCCACTCATTTTCGGCTGATTCAGCTTTAACTTTCCACTCATCACGTTCCTTTGTGATAGCGTCAAAGTCTTTGCCTTCAAAACCTTCAAGAGTAGACTTGGCTGTGTCATACTGTGATTTGTAAGTGTCTCTTTCCTGTGTGACCGTATCAAGCTTTCTTCCCTGTTTCTCAAACTCGGCAAGAGTCTTGTAATTCTCATTCACACTGGTTTCGATTGTATTCTTCTGCTCATCTGTAATCTCAAGACCAGCATCAGAAAGAATCTGTAAAATGTTTTTCATGTTGCGTATCCTCCTCAACGTATCTTATTAACCGTTTCGTCCACGGTAGGGATTTAGACAGATAAACCTCTGTCAGGGTAATCGTGGTCGAGGGAGTTGAACCCTCCAAAACCGATACCACGTAAGAACAGATGCTATAGAAAGGCAGATTCACATCCGTCCTTAGCTCATTACAGAGCAAAACCTACCGAAGCGCGTGACCGCTTCTTAACAGGATTCCCCTAGTAGGTATTCACACAAAAGGAAGAAAAATGTATCTCCACATACCATTATGAATGATTTCAACGATTTCTTTGTACCCATCTTTAGCCTTTTTTCGCACTTTCGTATCTTCTTGCAGCAGCTGCACTCTTCATAGCTTGCTTTCTATCCCATTGAGCAACCTTTAAGCGTTCAGCGTACTCTCTTAAGTCATTCTCTTCGCAGAAGGTGCTATACCGCTTGTTCTGAAGCTTCAGTGTGTGAGCCTTGCGGTCTAGAATATTCTGTAGTTCAAACCTCGCCTTATCATCCTTGCAGTTATCCACAGCGGTCTGCAAGTTCTGTATCTTCCGCTTGGTGTCACGGATTCTACGCTCCTGTGCTCTCTGTTTCTTCTGCAATTCCTCTACTCTGTGATTATCGGCAAAGTTAATCTTCTTATCCTCATAAGGATTGTTCACTCCATCTCCACTTCCGAAAGAATGCCGGCAGTTCCATCCACAGAGTCCTTCACCAGTTCCGAAGCCTGTGGTCTTTACGAAGTCGGGGAATCTCTTATCCTTTCCACTTCGTGAGTAGAATCGTCCTTGCCACCACAAGTGATTGCCAGGATTCATTCCACCGTTGCCGGTACGTGCTCCTAAGTGAGCAGACACAAGAACGGTATCCCAGTTCATTTCTTCCATTCTCTTCATAGAGATGTCGGCAGCTGCTTGTCCCACTCCTGTCCTCACGATCATCATCGTTGCTGACTCAATGCTCATTCTGTACCCAGTAGGATAGTTCACTTTGAGTCCTACTTCTGTGATATTGTTAATTACATCTCTGACCGCTTGTGTGTACGATACAGCACCGGTAGAGACTAGATGGTAAGCGTTGTCCATCTGATTGATGAACATTCGCTGTGAGTCTTGCGCTGTGGTTCTGCAAAAGTTGTTCCATTCTCCGGCTGTCGCAAGATAATCTCTTTCGAGAATCCTAAGCAGGGTCGGAGATTGTAGAAGAGGAGTCGGAGATAGTCCGGCTGCAAGATACACAGCATCATCCCACTTCAACGAAGTGATACCGGCATCCATGAATGCATCCTTGATCTCTTTCTTCTGTAACCTTGTCTTGCTCGCTATTTCCTTTTGGATATCCTCTAGCAGTTCACCAGACTCTTGAAGCACTTGTATCTGCCATCGGTCTGTCTGTGTCAGCAGATAGTCCTCACCTCTGCCGAGTCTCTTCATGATTCTCTCGATGATCATGTCCATAATAGTGCGATGAAGGGACGAAGATATCTCCTCCGCCCCTTCTGTTATTCTTTGTAAATATTCAGGTGTTAGCATTATTCCTCACCGTCTTTGTCATTTTTATCATCCTTTGTAATGATTGCAAAAAGCAAAATTGTTACGCAAATGATAAGAATATTCATAGTTGATACCGCCATATTGTCACCGCCTTCTCCTTACTACTCCGCAAATACCCAATCTTCTGCAAGCATATCTGCCTGACTTGCGAGCCATCCCATCTGTACTCCTGATGTTCCGACAAATGCAATAGCCATGTTTCCAATAGCATCATGTTCACAGTTCACAATCTCTTCATCTGCTGCCTTGTAAGAAATACCAGTAGCGATCTGAATGTACTGCTTCTTACCATTCCAACCTTTACGAGCTACTTTACGTCCTTTCTTTAATTGCTTAATAGCTTCACTGAAAGAAAAAGTTGCTTCGCCACCAAGTGCCGGACAGTTCGTGTCATTCGCAAAAATCCATTCATCGGAACAAATATTTGTAAATGTGTAATCAACACACTCGGTGCTGCGGACATCAATGTCCTTACCATCTTTTGTATGCATCAGGATTGACTGTGCCGGAATACCCCAGAACCAATACCCAGCCCATGATGGAAGTTTTACCTTCGCTCCGTGTTTCATTGCTTCAAATGCTTCTTTAAATGTCATCGTTCATTTCTCCTTTCATTTCATCATTGGAACTATATACGTTTCTTCTTCTCTTTCATATTTCCGTTCTAGTTCAAGTTCGTATTTTTCAATTTCATAATCGATATTTCCAATTACGTTGTTCCTTTTCTTGTATTCACTAATAACGTGCTTTACGAAATAATTAAATTCTTCTCGATTCTGCTTTTCCGCATTATCGTACAGTTCATCACCACAAAGCGGTAAGCAATTTTCTCCGGTTACTACGGACAGTAGCAAGATTCCATATGTTTCTTCCGGCAAGTATTCCTCATGCTCATGCACATGCTTAACAATTATATCTCCCGTCTTAGATACTCCGATTGGTAATGCAGTAAAGCATGTCGTATAACTGCCTAGAATCCTTATCCGAAACATCACGTACTGCGTAATCGAAGTGATTATTGTTCTTTTTTCTTCCTTGTAACGTGGGAAGATCGGCATTGTAAACATCTTACAGTCTCCTTTCTTTCCTGAAAATCGAAACAGGAGGGTTCGAACCTCCATCTCCAACTCTCGTGCTGGTGCTTTGCCAATTAAGCTACATTTCGTGAGCAGGTGGACAGTAATAAAACCACCTCTGCTACGGTTCTTTGACAGTACGAAGAAAATAATAGTGAACATTGTAATAACACTGTGACTATCGTGCAAAAACGTGAATATTAAATCCTTGACAGGAACTCCGCAGCTAAAACCTGTCGGTTACAATTTTTTCAAACATAATTAGATCTTCACCTTATTCAATCATGGTAAAAGTCATATTCTGCCACTGTGATGATAGGTCTGAGCTTCCGAGAGCGACTCTTGGCTTCCTACCACGGTCTAAGCACACATGGGATTGATACCCACAAATTTCACGGTTCTTTCAGAATATCATAGTTGCATCTTACACCTATTCGCTTTATTTTCATCAACTTGCCATACCGCTACTTTAACGAATTTCTTGTGTTATACTCCGATTTCTCAGATTCAAGGCAAATCAGCTTATTGAGAATTTCCAGTTAGTCAGTAGTCTCTCACACCACTCACATCACTGGATTATTTCTGCACAGCAGACGTCTATTATTCGCCGACCACAAGGATTCTGCATTTGACTTCTCTATGATGATACACTACAAGGCATTGTTGACGGTTTCCGTCTTCACGAATGGAATCACTCCCACTAGAAAGAATCGGCTTATCCAATATCTCGAACAAGCCTATCTCGTCACCATTGCATCTCGGCATGACTGAAAAATCACTCTTCACCGAGGTAATCATATTTGAAAATTGCCGTATAAGGAGTCGAACCTTAATCTTTCACTTGGGTAGGGTAGAATGAATGCTTTGCCGTTAAGCTATACGGCTTCCAACTACACTGTAGTAAGGAAAAATTTGTTATGAAAAAGATCTCTCTCCGAGTTCCGGAGAAAGCTATCGTTCGGATTCGAACCGAAAACCTGTTGATTCGTAATCAACTGCTCTATCCATTTGAGCTATGATAGCTTAAAGCATCGAGCGTGAAACCAAGAAAAAACGCTCGATGCTATATTATTTTAGGTTCCCGGGGAGATGACAAGAAACCGGGAATAGGCTTGCCCCGGTTATGCTCCGAGTCTATGTCCTACTAAGGAGCAAGCCTTAACCGCCATCTGACGGTTAGTAGCAATATTTATAGTGCTGTACGTTGCACTGTGGGGAGTGTAAGGCAAAGGGAATTGCCTTGATATTATAGTATCAGAGTACAAGAAAAACTTTGTACCCATAATTTACTCATCTGTGAACTTATCGAAAAGTGTTTCGCCTTTTTCACTGGCTTCTTCGACCATAGCTTTTGCATCAGCTTCGGTCATACCTTCGAACTTCACGAAGTACATCCATGCCGGTACTTTTCCCTGTACTACATAGTTCCACCAACGTGCACGATCATCTTCAAGGTTGTACACAAGGTCTTCAAACTCACAAGCTGTCTGATATCCGGAAGCCGGAATTGTTCCATTCGCTGTTCCTGTAGCGTAGAGAATGTATAAGATTCTGTGGATAACTCCATCATGATTCTTTCCGTCTAAGATTGTACGGAATGACTCAATCGTGTGTAGCGTTCTTCTATCGTCCGATTCCACTTGTGTAGCTGTCTGAATTCCTCTAGTCTCGTCAAACGAGAAGTAGCCATTTGAAAATCCGCACTTGTATCCGATGATGGACAGATAGAAGTTGATGGCAGCAGTTCTTTCAGTTACTAATATTGTCGGTGCATGTTCTTGTATCGTGCTGTCTGCATCAATTCCCATCTCAAGTCCTTTCACGAATCTAGGAAGCTTGATGCCATTCTGCTGTGCGTACTGGATAGCAGCCTGTGACACGAATGTAATGTGTTGACTATCTTCCTGTTCGTCACCCATCTTATTGAGTGCGATGTCAAGCCATCTTAACTCTTCGATACATTCAGCGAACACCGGCACTGTAAGAGGAGATTCCTTGTCGATAGCATTCGCATAAGGATTTCTCCAATACACGAACAACGGATATTCCAATCCTCTTACTTCCACTTCCGGAAGTATGTCTTTCCACTCATCTACTTTTTTCAATGAGATTTCCGAGCCGATACGGTTCTTATCTTCACTCTTGAATGCTTTTGATGAAATCTTATAGACTCTTTCACCATTCACATCCTCAAATCTGTGATATTCTGCTTTTGTGTAGTACCTGTTTCCCTTTTTGATGTACGAGAAGAACACTGCTGCAAGTACATCACCGTTGGTATTGGTGTCTGTGATGATGAAGTAGTCCGGATCCAGGAACTCAATTCCCTGTCCGTCTGACTTAATCATCATTCCGCAAGTAGAACAGCTCTCTTCCTGTTTCTCCTGTAACGCGTTCAACACTTCATCAAATTTCTTCTTGAGCGCATCGTTACCATCAATCTCGACATTGACATTGAACAGTGTAAGGTTTGCAATCTCCCGGCAAATGACATTAGAGAACCTTGTCGGTTTGATTGTTCCGTCCATGCACCATGTCGGCAGTCCTGATCTCATACCCTTATACAAATCTAAGGCAGTCTGCATATCAGAAGAGCGACTTACCTCAATTCCAAATATATCTCTTACTTCGTTTACTCCAAACATTCTATTAAATACCGCCTTAATTTTTTGTATTAGTCTCATTGTTCCACACCTATTCAAACATTTCTTTGTTCTTTTCCATCCACTCTTTGTGAGACTTGCTTATTCCTTTTCCAGCAACGTGTGCAATGTAATAAAATTCTCTTACAGATTGCGGACCATTTTTATTAAATTCGTAGCATTTAAAAAGTGCTCGATTCTTTGACATAAAGGTAAAAGGTAGCGGAAGTACCTTGTTCACATCCTGTATAACATAGCCCAGATCTGTTTCTCTAACGTAATACCTTGCTTTAATCAATATTTCCACCTCAATCTTCTGCGTAAGAATGTGTAGACATAATATCTTGTATCATCCATTGCATGATCGTTCTCTTTGATCACCGTATCATTGTTCTTTTCCTCATCCCAACAGTACAGACCAAACTCATTGATACAGCTTGTACAATCCTTGTATATCTTTAGGAGTCCTTTGTTGAGCATCGTAGTGACCACTCGGATTCCGTCCAGTACATCATTGTCGGCTTTCTTCACGGTGTATTCTCCGTACTTCTTGATTACCTCAATGAACGATGCAGCAGATGGATCTATGATGATACATGATATTTTTCTGTCTCCGATCAGTTCCTTCAGCATCTTGTAATAGGCTTCATCATCTACACGCTTGCCGGCTTCTCTACTGTTGTAGTACAATTCAGCTTCACGCTGTGAGTTCTTCCCATCGAATGCCCACAGACCGGCTGAGAATGGATTGACCGTACCATAGTCGATTGACACGATGTATTCCAATGCCCCACTCATGTGTTCATCGGAAACATGCTTTTCTTCATCAAACATGGAATAGACAAGACCTTCAGCCACACACCACAATCCTAAGATGTACCGCTTGAAGAACACACCTACATACATGCTCCGGTATCTTTCCTTAATCTGCTCAGACAGTGAGAGATTATCGTCCATAGTGAAATGCAGATAGATGATGCGTTTCTCATCACACTTATCAATCCAATTAACCTTGAACCAATGTCTTGGACTGTTCGGATTGCAGTTAAACCAAAACTTCGAACCGGTAACAGAGCATCGTCCTGTTGCCTGGTTGACGAATGACTCTGGCATCAGAGCAACCTCATCGAAGAACATACCGGCAAGAGTGATACCCTGAATCAAGTCCTGTGACCTTTCGTCCTTACCACCGAAGATGTAGAAGAAGTTCTGTGTATCTCCCTTGCTAACCACAATCAGATTGTCTGATCTATGGTCCACAACTTGATATCCTCGGCTTTTCAGCATCAATTTCAACCAAAACAATACGTTTCTTCGGAATGATCCGATTGTCTTTCCAGCCATACCGAAGTTCTGTTGGTTAAAACTTTCCATTGCCCACAGCACGTAGGACAGTGACATGCACAGTGTCTTACCACTTCTGATTGCTCCGTCCGCTATAATTCCATCTTTGTCCTTTACCGGACTGCTAGGACACCACCATGTCAGCACCTGTTTCTGCTTTCTTGAGAAAGGCTTGAACTCAAATCCTTGTTTCTTAGCTTTCTCTTTCATAGCAGCAGCGCGTTTCATGATTCCTTGTCGGACAGAAGCTAATCTCTCCTCAAAGTTATTCATCATCTGTCCACACCTCACTCGCTGTGGAATTCAGTGCATCCATGAAGTTGTCTTTTGCATCTTCATCAGATCCATTGTCTTTGAACTGTGCTTCCAGTTTTGCAAGCTCAAGGTTCATCTTCCTATCGTCAACGTTACGTTTCAGAAGTTCCTGTGCTGCTTTGGTTCGTTCAGACAAGGATGCGTCTAGGTCGAACTGATCTTTGATTTTTCCTCGCATGACATCAGTTAGATACTTCATGATTTCCTCAATATCTGCTATGTCTTTACTTGCGATTTGCTCCTGTCTAGCGTTGATATAGTCCAAAATATGAGGAACTTTGAGGTTATCAGCTCCAGTTCTATATGCTGTCTTTTCACTATATCCGGCATTCTTTGCTGCCTGTGTTGCGTTCCCAAGTTTCAGGTACTCATCACAGAACTTTTTCTGCTTAGGTGTTAGCTTATCCTTAGGCACATTTAACCACCACCCTTTTCTTTACTGTCTCTTTTCTCCCTGTGTTCCATTTGACACTTAATCATCTGTAGTACATTCGTCCTCTCTGTATGTATCCCATGTCCTTGACGGAATAGTTCACACTGCAAGATGCTCCCACAGTGCGTGCATTCATCTGTTATTTCTCTATTAGCAATCCTCAAGACCTCACCTCATCCCATATATCTTTCAGACAATTCACTATCTCAAGCTGTGATGTTGTTCTGATCAGTTCCAGATCTTTCTCTTTCCATTCTCCATGCCTGTCTCTTCCTAGTGCCGGAGTAGATAATATATAGATGTTAATGAGTCTGTTCTGTTCAGCTGAATAGAATTGCCTTTGGCTGTACTTGATGATTAAGCCTGTCTGTAATATTGCTCTTTGTAGCTTCTTGGATATCCCATTGAGATTCACCTTTCTATCCCTCCCAATCAAAAAAAGATTCCACATGATACAATGTCTCTTATATCATTGTACCTAAACGAAATCTTTTTGTTGTACCCATAATTAATTATTTCTTTCCGCTTCCGTTCCACCATGCAAAGAAATTCTCTGTCCGTCTCTTTCTAGCTCTATCATAAGTGGTAGTAGTTCTACTTGGATCATAATACGAATCTGTGTTTCCTTTTTCAGGTAGTTTGGAATATTCATGCATCTTGTCCGCAATCTTATTTTTTGCTGTTAGCATATTTTTATATTCTCTTGCGAGTTTCTGATTTTTGTACAATGCATCTGCGCTTCCAAGTTTTGCAATCTGCCTTTGTAACTCATTTAATCGGTCAGTATAATAATGACTAACTCTTGTAGCTTCTTTCACTCCACCGATTTTATCAATGAAGTCGAGTTTTCCGCTCTGCGCAGCTCTTTCAAGTTTACTATCTTTCTTTACCGTTCCACTTCCTCGCAAAGCATCACTTTTCTTTGATGCATTGTAAAATATTTTTGCTCCCATTTTGGAGACTGGTTCGCCCCCCCAATGGCACTTATGCTTCCTCTACCGCCCATTTTTCTTCCTTTCCGTCAGTGATTCTCCAAACGATTTAATCTTTACTATGTTGCCCTGACACTCATCCGGTATCATTCCGTAAAAGATGATTGTTTCCGGCTGAAGCCTTGACATCATTTCATTGTATCCCTCAAGAAACAGTTTCTTTCTCTCTTTGCTGTTCATTACACCAACACTGGATACTGCAACAGCTCCACCAACCGGTTCACCGTCAAAGCACCAGGAGAATGATTCTTTATCACTCCAACTGATTGTAGGTATCACATCAATCCCGTTCATCTGCATGTATGCACCGATCCAGTGCTTTCTAAAATGGTTGTACACCTGTAATGCTTTAGGAAAATCTGTATACGTGCTAAAGTCCGGACTCATTACACACTTGAAGTCCTGTAACATGCTTACATAAGTATCCGGCTGTGTCCATAATCTGTTGAACTGATAATCGTCAATAAAGAAATGGATTCCATGATCTGCTCTATCCTTACAGCTTTTCGCATAGTTGAATGATAGGAATTCGCATGGGTTGTATGATGTAGGCTCTATCTGTGGGATTCCATATTCGCCAACACCATCAAACAGCATCTTCTGTTGATTCTCGTAGTTCTGTGTACTTCTATACATAGAAAAATCCTCACATTCTACATAGTCTTTATAACCATTGTAACTTATGAGGATTTTTTCATTGTACCCATCTTTAACTTTTTAGATTATCGGTCTTCCAATCAGTGCCATAATCCTACTGTAATGTTCTATGACTGCTCTTCTGTATCCTTGAAAGTCTTTTCTCTGCATTGGAATGTATTCTTTTTTGCAGATACTGTCATAGCCTAAGCCAGTAGTCAAATTGACGAAGAGGTAGTTCGCTATCTCCGGCTTAACTGTTTGACAGCTCTGTAAGAGTAGTACCTGTTCATAGCCAGTAGCCTTTCTGCAATAGTCAATTATCTTCTTCCCTTCTTCGTAAGTGATGCCGTAATCACTCAGATACGTTTCTCTCACACTCAATGGTATTCACCTCCCACGCACGCTTTTATATTTACACCAACCCTTGCCAGTCATTCGTTCGGGTTTTCTTGTAAATACTCGCCTTGTGTTCTTATCATGTTCCTTGCTTGATATGCCGGACGGTTAAACTCTTCGCTTGCTCTCTTGTCTACCGGTCTTTCTGCCATTCCACCATAATGCTTTTGCAGATTTGCTTTAATCTCTGCCGGACATCTTCTTCTGTCTGTACTTCTTTTCACTGTTCATCACTCCAATCCAATCTCTGACCGCACCAACCGCAATATTGAATGCATTCTTCTATTACTTCTGTCGGAGTATTCGTTATCCCTCCGCACACTGGACATTTGCACTCCCACTCGTTACCAGTAAAATGTTCAACCGGTCTTTGTGGAATCTGCTTCTTCATAGCAGCTACTGCCATCCTCTTCGCCTCAATGTTCTCCTCACTATTGGATGTATCCAATCCTTCAATGATTCTGATCGCGTCTTCCATCTACACATCACCATCTGCTCTGTTGTTCGCCCTTACAGTGTCGAATCCTTCAGGATATCTTGCTTTAAGCTTATCTACATTCATTTGCATGATTTCGTTAAGGTTCATTTCCATTGCTTCGCAGATCATAGCCATGTACCACATTACATCTCCTAGTTCTTTCTTAAAATGTTCAAGATCCAGTTCTTTCTCATGGAAAATCCACTTCTTGACCATATCAAGTGTCTCTCCGGACTCTCCGGCTAAACCTAAGCAGCCATTAAGAAGTCCTCCGATGTCCGGAATAATCAGATCATCTCCACTAACAATCTGATTATCATCAATTAATTCAAGTAATCTGTCTGTTGCTTTTCTGTCATTTGTTCTCATAGCTAACTTCTGATATTCACTTGCGTTCATTACTCTCTTTCCTCCCATTCGTCACACCAATCATTGTACTCTGTCCAGTCTGTTACATATTCGCTGTCACTGTTTACGCACACCCAACCATCGTCTATATTTTCATGATGGTGGTATTTGCACGTTCCACAACATTTATCATCTAACATTCTTATCCTCCTATGCCCAAGCCCAAAGAAACGCAACCGTAATCACAACTGCATGAAAGAATTTCCATAATACCCACGCAAGTTCACTGTTTTCGTTCTTCCGGCGATTATTAATCAGCCACATCCATATTGCACTATAACCGATTATCCCAACCACAATGCTTGCGATTCTCAAGCCTAGCTTAATCTGTTCCATGCACATTCTCCTCTTCTAGCAGTTCAGGGTTGTCAAATACGTTGCCGACAACTTCCATCTCATTTAACTTGATATACGTGTCCGTAAGTGGCATTGAATAACAGAACGGCTCGCATTTACTTAATTCATCCGTTGGAATCACTTCATAATGCCATCCAATTACACTGTCTATTACTCCTTCGCTTTCCACTTCTATGACGTCAAACTCTCCGAATACTGCTTTTACAAGATCATCCGGATTACCATGACACATCAAAATGTCGTTTTCCCATATTTCCTCGCCTTTTAAATCAGTCAAATTCGCATATCGGCAAATCGTATTTTCATCAATCAGAAATTCACCCTCAAGACTTTTATCGTAAATATAATTCTCGTCACTAAGATAGCCATGTACCCATGTTCCGTTGAGATGCTCATTACCTGAAGTTGCATGAATATGTTTCGCTCTGAAAAGCATTTCTCTATTCATAACTGTCAACCACTTCCAGCTTCTTCAAGTCCTCGATTAACCATATCTCTTCATTGCCTTCCCATTTGACCATTGGAAAGTCTACATCAAAACGGCGATTTAAACTAAACCAATTAGTAAGACCGTCTTTATATGTAAATAAAGTACCATCTTTATCTCTTACGATGTATTTGAATTCTTCTTTAAGATATTCCAAAAAAGCTCTGTCCTTTTTGCTTATCACTATCACTGGCTTTTCGATGTATTCGGATTCTGCCCATTTTTTTAATGCTCCACAACACGTGTCATCATTATATGTACCACCTTTATACAACGCACAGCAATCACATTTGATAATATTGCAATTGATTGGATTCCCGGTAGCTTTAGATACTGCAATATTAGGTTCATTACACGCAAGCTCTCTTGCATATTTTTCTTTATTTCTCATCTCTTTCACCTCGTTTCACAATGTCGATAGCGTTATCAATGGCGTTTGCGATATTCATATAAGCATAATCATTATCTGTATCACCAGTGTTTGCTACGGTTAGGTAATAACGCATTTTCAAATTTCTAAGCTCTCTTACAACTTTCTCCACATCAAACGCTGTCGGTTGTTCCTCTACTGCTTTCATGCACTCTTGTATTGTCTCGTAGATTTCTTTCTGACACTTACTGTCATTGTATCCGAACGGAGCTTCTTGCAGAGCATAATCATTCAAGTGGAGTATCAGCTTATCCGCATCAATTAATCTGCTCATAATCATTCTCCTTTGTACGGCTTCGGTAGTGGCATCCAGGCAACAATTGATTTTGTCGTATGTTCATAGATTCCTTGAAAGTTTCCATTTTCCCAATATCTCATTTCTGTTACTATTCCGCTGTAAAAACATACAATTACATCCGTGTTATCCTCCGGCAACCTCTCACTCACTGGAATCCACTTCTGACTTTGCAGCGCAATAGCAATTTTCGCAAGTTCGATAGCGTCAATCCATTCTCCACATTTTTCTTTTTCCTCAAACTCAGCTAACTTCTCCATCGCTTCTGACAGCTTATTCTTGTCCTTAATCACTGCTTTTCCACAGTGGTATGTTGTGTATCGCATTTACTCTACCTCCTCGTCTTTCGGAAACTGGAACACATACTTTTCAGCAATTTGATTTACAACATTTCCGGTTAATGAAATTGACACTTTTGCTAAATTCTCATCTGTTTTTGGAATTACCAGCTTATTAAATTCGCGCTGTGAATATTGTTCTCTGCACATTTCCATAGCTTTAATTGCTTTCGCTTTACTGGAATATATTGCCATTACTACATTTTCAACACTCGCAGATCCTGCGTATATCGCTTCTGCTCTAACGCGTAATGCCGTCTGCTCATAAGGCAAATCGCAGTATCCGTCCTGACTAATGATTCTCATAACTAACTCCACCTTTCGTATCCCATGCGCAAATGTCGCAATCCTCAGGACATACATTTGCCTTTCTTGCTTTTTCGCACATCTCCATTTTCAATTTTCTATCATCCTCAAAATCCTTGATAAAACCGAGTTTCCTCAGGATTTTGTGAATTAGTGATTCCTTCTTCATCTTTGATCTCCTTTTTAACCAACAGTTATAACTGCCGGATTTACAACGCCGTCACCGTCATATCCATAATCTTTGTTGTGCCATTTTCTTAGACATTCTCCGTATTCCCAGTATTGAGAAAGAATACTGACAGCTGCTCCGTACATAAATCCTGTAATTCCTTCTTTATCCGCTTCATAGCTCAGCTGCTTTGCATTATCAACAATAACTTTCATTTCGTCTTCTTCTGATGCTTCTATCTTCTCTTCCATCATTCCGGCCCATCTTTCAGCATATGTAAAACACGCTCTACCGTATGGATCACTGTTTTTTTTCATACCAGTCTTTATATTCCTGTTCTTTACCTTTTACAATTTTCATCTTCATCGCTCCAATCTAGTTTGCAACCACATGCGCTACAATAGTTAACATTTTGATGCTCTGCATCTGTCATTGTCTCTGCTCCACATTGTGCGCACTTACACAGAATGTAATTGAAAAAATTAGGATATTTCCTAAGTATAATCGGTTTACATACGCATCTGTGCTCATCCATCACGGAAGCCTTAACTTCCGCAATGATTTCTTGTTTCTCCTGTTCTGTCATGCCTGCACCTCTCAATCGTCAAATTTCAATTCGTCTGCCGCTTCCGGCGGTTCTTCTTTTCTCTTCCATTCGTCAAGGTCAAGTAACTGTCCACATTTACTGCAATAGTTGAAGTCATTTGACACATGGAAGCAATAGCCATCTTCCCGGTCTTTCTTCATGTCCTTGTCGTATGCCGAAAACAAATGCTTTCCGCATACCGGGCAATAATAGCTGTTAAGATACCCCAGTTGCCCCGGCAATGTTGGGTATTCGCTTTTCTGGTACTTTGGTTTTCTTGCTTTCCTTGCTGCCACGCTTTATCCCTCCGTTGCTGCCTTTATCAATCTTTGCTGTATTGTTTCAAAATCCCACCATATCGAAAAGGCTTATCTTCCAGTGTATTCTTCCCTTTCATGTGATTTCTCCTTTTCTTCATCAGTCCTCATAATTCATTACAATTGTAATTACTTTTACCAGTACTTTCTGAAGCTGGTCATAAATGTGATGATCGTCACTGCCGAAGTGAGAATACAGCTTTGCATCTTTATTTCCTCTGTCATAGCATTCGCTCATGAATTCAAAACAGTACACATCATCTTCCTGTATAATTTCTCCGTTTTCTCTCCACTCATAAAGGATACGTCCCTCGACCATTTCATTTACGGCATCTTCAGAATCTTTGCCATTATTCAGATACCATACACAACGATCAATATATCCAAGCTTGTCGCAATACCTATATTTTTTTGCGGTTTCCTCTGTATAATCTCTGAAAGATTCTTTTATCTGCTCTTCAAAATCTTCCGGCAGATTAAAAATATCCACTTCAATTCCTCTTGGTAGTTTAACTACATACTTTCTCATAATTCGTTACTCTCCCTCATACATCTATTCGGTTTTATCTTCAAGTGCCATCTCACTAAACCTCTTCAAAACATCAGGAATATTCATTCTCTCAATTGTTTCTTTCGCAAGATTCTCTTTCAACTTCTGTTCCAGTGACTTCACAAGACTTTCTTCCACTTCTCTTTTTGCAGTAGCAATCATATTTTCTACTTTTGCACCAAGTTCTTTTTCAAGATATTGCCTTGTGAGTAGTTCAGCCATAGATAATTCTCGCTCACTCGAATAGGTGGTAGTATTTCCGTATTTGTCATACCTTTTTTCCTTAGAAAATGCTTCAAATCTCTTTCCAACATATTCAGACAATGGAATGTATTTTACATCACTACTCCATGAACCTGTTCTTGTCGGCATCATGATATTTGCAATCTTTTCTTCTGATACGGTCTTAACAAATTTGTCTACAGTATCTTGAATCGTTCCTTCTGCTTCGAGAATCTTATCTGCAATAGCTTTATCCACTCTCTGTACAGCTTCATCTGTTGCTTTCCTAAGAAGTGCATCCTTGACACCTCTTACAACCTGTTCTTTGATTTCTTCATCAATAGTGTATCCGTTTTCCTCGTCTACCCAGTCCAGTTCCACTTCAATAATAAATTTAGCCATTATGTTTCGTTCCTTTCTCCTTAAAAATGCGTAAAAAAATACCAACCACCGATATTGATGGTTGGTAAGAGCAATTTTAATCTTTTTGAATTCCAGTTCCATTGCAATGCTTGCATTTTACCAAGTCGTATCCAACTTCCTCGAGAGCTCTTTTTCTACATTCTCCCATTGATAACGTTCCCGGAGCATCATACCTGTCAAATATTTCTGAATATTTTTCTTCATCTCTAGGTTTTTTGAATTTCCCGGTTCCTTCACACCAAAAGCAAGTTCTCATATCGATATCCTCCTCCGTCTATTTGATACGAAGATTATACCACTCCAACCATCAATATTCAATTGTCAAGGTACTGTTATTTAAGCAAATCTTAATTGTTCCTGTGTATCATCAATGCTCATGTTCGGCATTCTCTCACCGACTTTCAGATACGAACAATTCGCTTCTACAAGTTTCTGCGCCATTATCGGCACTACACTGTTTCCAATTCTCGCTACTTGTTTCGCAATCGGGTAATTCTTCCAGTTATAGTCCCTGTTAATGATGTAATCCTTTGGAAATCCTTGCATCAGTTTTAATTCTTCTGGTTTCAGCATCCGAAGAAAAATGTCTGATATGATGTATTTCTCGCCCTTGATATCCAGGATTACATTCACCAGTCCAAAACGGTCTTTCGTTGTGATCGTATCAAGCGGTCTATTCAGTGTTTGTCCGCACCCACCGCCGTAATACTTAATCAGAAATGCTGATACCAAACCGAAGTGACCCGGAGATGTCGTAATTGTATGTAATGGTTCATCACGCCCCTGTCCAATCCCCGTCTTGTAATATTTCGTGATAAATGCTGTCACAAGTCCGTATCTATTCGATGTATCAATCGTCTTGATCGGTTCTGTCAAAAGCTGTCCTCTTGAATCACCGGCTCTTGTCTCTCCGTGATATTGAATGATGTATGCCAGTGCATCTTTGTTTTTCACGATATACGGAGATTCTGCATCGATGATGTATTTCTTGATACCGTTTGCAATTCTCTTCTGTGTAGCTTCTGCAAGTGGTTTCTTCCGCTCAAATATCGAACTTCCAAGGTCTGACCAGTCAATGTAATCTCCACAAGGTTTCCACTTCTCAAATCCGATGCCGTCTGCACTGTGAGTCTGCTTTGGGAATCTGATTTCCCGTCCATCTCTACGGAATATCGCATACCATCTCTTTCTTGTGGTCGGTGCTCCGTAATCTGCAGCTACCAGCTCTCTACTACCAAAACGGTACCCGAGGCTCTTCATTGCTGTAATGAATTTTTTATAATCCTCACCTTTTTTCTCCGGTATCGGATAACCTTTTTCGTCCAACGGACCCCACTGTTGTATTTCTTCTACGTTCTCCATAAGAATTACATCCGGCAGAATTGCTTTTGCGTGCTTATATACCGCCCACGGAAGTATCCTCAAGCCTTTCTCTCTTGGCTTACCGCCCTTTGCCTTGGAATGACTTGTACAATCTGGGCTCGCCCACATAAGAGCCACATGCTGTCCTTTTATATACTTCTTCAAGTTAACCTTGAAAATATCCTCCGTCAGATGAAGTGTGTCCTGATGGTTCGTCTTATGCATCAATATGGCATCTGGATCGTGGTTGATTGCTATGTCTACCGGTCTACCGAGTGCCATCTCAATTCCTACGGATGCACCCCCGCCACCGGCAAAGGCGTCTATAATTAAATCTTTCATATCTTCGAAAGGAGCCGATATATCTTTGCCCGGCCGGAGCTCCGTACTCCTTTCTGTTTGCTTTAATCAATAAATTGTTCCGCTTTGAATCTGTCTCCCATATCAATAAAATATCCATATAGGAATTCTTTTTGCTTCTTCGTCAGATTTCTCATGTTTGTCACAATATATCCACCGTAACCATACGGATTGTGTATTAAACAATATCCTTTTACTTCTTGTAAGAAATCTCTTTTAAGATGAACATATGCATCCTTATTTTCATCTCTCCATTTCCGATATTCATCGTTAAATCCCTTGCTTCTGCATATTTCAGATGCTGATTCTTCATGAGTTCCAAACGGAGATTCTATAAAATCACCAGTTGGTGACAACCATCCAAACTCTTTTGATTCGGTATTTGGCTGTTCTTTTTGTTCCGGTCTTTGCATTATTCCGTTTTTAAAATCATCAAGAAACTTCTGGAACTTTTCCATATCCATTTCTCTTTTTATAATTTCCTCATATTTCAGTCCCTTGCCATCTTCTTTATCTTTTAACATCACCATCCGGCATGTGCCCCACTCCATTTCCGAAAATCCAAGTCCATAGCACTCCATCACATAATACAACCCGATTCTCAAATCTGGATCCATCTTGATTTTTATCATATCAATGCAATTCGAGTTTCCCAATGCATCCCATACTATGCGGAAATAATAAGGAAACCCTTTTTCAAACGACTGACATTTTCCAGAACAGTCAATGGTTATACAGGTATCACATCCATTTTCTCCTATATTGTGCTTGCAAGAACTGTTAGTGCATTTTATCTTTCTCTTTCCCATATCATCACTTCACCTCATTTGCAACCTGGAATCCCATCCTTGCCACATTCTTCAAGTTGTTTTTAATCAATGCTTTGTTCGGACTTCTGTGTGTATCAAGGAACTTCCACAACTCTTGCCTTTCAGTCGGTTCATTGGCAATGTAATCAGCCATGTAATCATACTCAGCTTTTGCGACTTTCAAACACTGAATCATGTAATCTATCTTGTCTCCAATATTCATGACTTACTCCTTTACCGCATATCTGCTTTCGCATATTGCAAAAAACTTTCCGTCATGCTCTTCGCAATATCTTTTCAGCACTTCTTCGCAAGAATCATGATTGTCAATTTCCTCTTCGTGAACAACCGTTCTTTTTTCGTCTATTACAAGGCAACAGGTTTTCTTCACAACTTCAATTTCTTTCTTTTCATGGTCTTTCTTGTACTGTTTGAGGACTTCGATATATCGTTCAGGATGTTTTACCGCTAATTCATTACAGGTAATACCCGTGCCATTGTTATAGGCACTCAGCTTGCAACGACTGCAACTCCTTCCCTCACACATTTCGCCTCTAAGTATAATTGCTTCTTCCGCTGTCAGTTCATCCTCTACTAATCCTTCAAGCATTCCGTCTGTCCACTTATAGTCATCTTCTACAACTTTGTAGTAATCATCATGCACGGATGTAATCGTTACGATCTTTTTCTTTAACATTTCATCAACTGCATATAAACCACCATACAGCACCGTATTTTTTAAATCACTCCTGACTCTTACCTTGTCTCCAACTTTGTATTTCATTTCGTGCCTCTCTTTCTCAGTTTTTCTAACAGCTTCTTTCTCTTCTGTTTCTTCTCTTTCCATCGTCTCAGGTACTCAATCTGCGCCTGATCCTCTTTCTCTTGTCTGTTCATGGTCTTTATCCCTTGTACAGATTCGGAATCGGCATCCATGCTGCCACTCTGTACAGTGAGCATCCACCGTGTCCGTTTGAGTATCTATCCCATTCGAGATAGCCATACTGTCTGTCAAACCAATGCTTCTCTGCGTCCTCGTCAAACACTTGGATGTAGCACCCTACACTGTACTCTCTGTATCCGTTACCGTTCGTTGACTCAAGTGTGAGTAGTACATCTCTTTCATCTTCCGGAAGTCTTTCTGTCACTGGTATCCATCCACGCTTACTGTCAGCATTGTCAATCTTGCACATCTTCTCGACATACTTTCTGACGGTCTCTGTTGTGAGTAGGATCCCTTCGTCCTTCCGGTCCGGATTCAGTTCATCTGCCATCGTGTTCTTCAATTCTTCCTCTGATTCGTTCAGCCAGGAAAGAAATTCTTCTGCATCAATCATCTTAGCCATATCTTCTCCCTTCACAATTCGCTACGTATTTGCCATAGCTCATTCCATGTTTTCTTGCTTCCGCTGCAACTCTTGCTAGCTCGTTTTGAAACTTCGGTTTCATTGCGCCTTTTACTTTCTTCGGTTTGGCTTGCTTTCGTTTCATTGCAAGTTCCTTTTTCTGTTCAGGACTCAAGGCTCTGTATCTTGCCTTTCCTCTCTCACAACACTGTCTTCGGCTTCTTTCTTCTCCGCAAGCCTTGCTACAACACTTCTTTCGGTTGCCGACTATCTCAAATTCTTTTCCACAGACTGAGCATACCGCCCAGCCACTTTTTCCTCTGCCATTCTTAATCACCTTCCAAGTAGCTTGCTCTCCAAATCATCCATGTCATACTGTCTTCGCTCAAAGTTGTTATTGTTCTTCGTTGGCTTCTTGAACTTCTCTGTGTACTTGCCATCAAGAATCTTTTCGAAGTTGTCCGGATTGATGAACCAGTCAAAGTTCAGTGAGAATCTTGCATCTGTCTTCCCTTGAAGAAATTCACTTGCCTTGACCTTAGCAATGCCATCAATCACTTTCTCTTCTCCGAATTGGTCAATGAGTTTGGCCAGTGAAGTGTATCGTTTAGAACCTTGATTGATCCGGTAAATCATTTTGATTCCGTAAGGCTCTAGTTGATTCCACGCATTGATGATTGCTGAAATGCTATGCTGCATTATAGATACGTCAGTATCTATATATTCTTCCCTTCTTCCTTTCTTCCTTTCTTCTATTGTTGTCACTTGCTTGTCACTTGCTTGTCGATTGCTTGTCACTTGCTTGTCACTTTGCCTGTCGATTGATTGATAAGAACAGTAATTATTTACTGTAAATACAGTGAATTTGTTGTATTTTGTGCTTGTCACTTCGCCTGTCGATTCTAGGTGTTTTAGTGCTGTTCTTATTTCTCTAACTGAGAGGTTAGTTTCCTCAGATAATTTGGCTAAAGAAGACACAAATGAACCTCTTTTTATCTCTATTCCTAAGAAAAATCCGTCCTTCCAGTTAGCCTTTAACAGCATGTGTATGAACAATCTGCAAGTGTTTTTATCTTGGTACCAACCCCATTCAAGAAGTGACCGGTTAATCTTTACGTAATCCCCTTTCATACACTTCCATCCAATCTTCAAACTTCATTGTAACCAACCAAGATCTATGATTTTTTCGATGCATCACAGTAGGTATTTCACCCTCTCTCGCATCGTTTTCGGACTGTTCCATAGCGGTATCAATGTTAAGCTTCTCTACTCTCTTGCACTCAATATGGATGCCAGGAAGACCAACTACATCTGCATCTCCATTGGATCCGCAGAACTGCTGCCCTCTTCGGCAATCATATCCATGTGATTTAAGCAGATTTGCTAATTCTCTTTCTCCTTCTTTCCCTTTTCTGTTCGAGTTCATTGTCTACCTCCATGTTGCAGTTCTTGGCTGTTCGCCTTGCTGTTTTTAATGCCCAGCCGATACTCTTCAATCGGCTTTCTTCTTGTCTGATGTACTTCATCAGCATCATTCTCTCTTCTAAGATGTTCATGTCTGGAATGAAGTATCCTCTGCCATCTTGCATATTGAGAATCGGAATATCTCGTCTTGCATAATGGATCATGTCTCTTATCATTCTATCGTCTATACCGGTCAGATCAGACAATTCAGCTCTCGTGATTGCTCTGTCATGTCCGGTTCTGATGTAATCTAATATGTCAATATCGTAAGTCTGCATTGTTCTCCTTTCTCTCCCCGGACAAGCCGAGGAGATGAATCATCATGGCTCTGATTAAGGATTGTGACATACTGTTTCAGTCAGCCATTAGGAGTTTATATATCAACCTTATCCGCTAGGTTAATACCAGTTATAGCCAAGACTTTCCGAATACCTCTCTGAACTCTTCTCTGCTGCCTATATGCTCTTCAAAATGTTTCTGAGCCATCTGCTTAAGCTGTAAGTCCAGCCCGTGATTCGGATTGTCATGTACGCTCCCCTTCTGAAATTCATGTAAATACGGTGCTAGGGGAATCACATATCCGTATCTCTCTGATAGCTTTCGTCTGCTTCCGTAGAAGATATGGTGAATATGTGGATATGGATAACCGGTGAAGTAACAGTGGTTCATATCTTCTGTGAATACACTTTTCAATCGTTTAGCCAATATCCACACCATACCTTTCTTTCAACAATCTCTTTTCATCCGGTGTAGCAATCTCTGATGCTGCAAGTCCTGCTTCCTTACAGCTTGTAATAAGTCCATCAATGAGCCTTGCCATCTCTGATGTATCGTAGGTACTTGAACCTCTCAACAACTTGTACGTTCTGTACATGATACCGTCTAAGCCTTGCCTTACTTGTGATGTTGGCATTAGATGATATTCTGTTGCTTGCATCACTTTCTTTTCCGCATCTTCCGTATCCGGTACTGTCATGTATATAGGCTTTCCTTCAATGATCTCCGGTTCTCCGTAGTGAATCAGCATCAGATTGTGCATTTCTGCATTAGATGTGTTCATTACCTTTGCAAGCTTGGTAAGTAGTACCCAGTAGTAAGCATTCGCATCAAGACTTCTTTTCTTCCTGCATGGCTTTATCTCAAGGCTTAAAACCTCTTTGCCTTTCAATTCCTCGTAAGTCTCAAGAAAGTCCTCATTTGGCTCAAATAGAATGGTCAGACGATGCGTTACAAAGTCGATAATTGGTTCTTTGAGTTTTCCAGTGAAACGCATTTATTTCTCACCCATTCTTTTCATCAAGTAGTCAAATTGTTCAATGTTCAGTTCTTCCAGTGATTTGACCTTAAATGCTTTGCAAACATTTTCAACGGTCTGTCTGTGACTCTGGATGCACGTTTGTAATGTTGCTACATGAGAAGCATCAAGAGTATGTGGTGTCACTGGTTGTTCAGCTGTTGACTTTCCTATCGTATATACGATTCTTCCTCTGTCCTTATTCTTGATAGACAGTTCTTTAATTATCTTGTCTTCAATAACAATCCGCTCAACAACAAATTTGTCGTTGCATTTTGTTCCGTTGATAGTGCAATTATTAGCACTGATCCAGATAAACGGTGTTGTGTACAGTTCTCTTCCGATTCCCCAGTTGAAACACGCTCTCTTAAACGAATCGGATGCCCGACCTTTCTCTTTCTCTGTGTTGGAGTCTTTTCCGACATCTTGCTTGGATACCCAGATGCCTTTTTCTGTATCGTAGATTGATACTGTACAGTACAGATTGCCGTCTATCACTTCATGTGATCTTTGCCAGTTAAAAGGTCCGACTGTCTCATCTAGGATATTCTGATCGACTCTTGCATCTTTGTAGAGAAGAAGTGAAATTCCATTAGGCTTAACCATTGCGATTCGACAATCAATCTCACTGGCTTTCAAATCTCTAAACGTAAGCATCCTTTAAACATCCTTCCTTTCGAAGTAAACACCGAAGCTTGTCATTGCCTGTTCGATATCTTTAAGTTCCTCTTCTGTAGCAACAACGGTGTAAATTACCTTCTTAGACTCTTCGCTGCTCAAGAATCTTGCCTGTTCCTCATCTACTTCTTTCAGCTTTTCAACAGTCTCTTTCTCCGCTTTCCTCTTGATTTCCTCTTCTTCGAGAATTCTTCTACGTTCTTCAAGACGGATGCGTTCTCTTTCAGCTTCCAATTCTCTTTCTCTTCTGGCAGCTTCTTCTGCTTCTTTTCTCTTAAGGATCTCTGCTTTCTGAATTTCGTAATCACTAAGGTACTTAATTGCTGATGCCAGATTGTTGTTTTCCATATAGAAGTTGAGAGCAGTTTCTTCTTTTTCTGATCTCATGGCTTTGATAGCATTGATATCAGCATTTGTAGTTGCAACTCTGCTAGTAAATTCTTCTCTAATGTCTTTCATTTTCGTACCGGCATTCGTCCACTTACTTCCGTAGATTCTTTCCAGTGGAATGTAATCTTGCAATTCTTCCGGAACAATCTCTTCATAAGCAATCTGGATCTCTTCTCTACGCTCTTTAATGCGCTTTTCCTCAAACTCTTTAACCTTGCTGTCAATTAACGTGATCGGCTCATCGATCAGTGCGATAAGTTCCTTCACCTTAGCTTCGAACTCATCATAAGGCTTCATGTACTCCTTCTTTACTTCGATTCTTCTCTCGTTCACAGCTGCCTTTTTCTTTCTCAGCTCTGCGAGGTCTTTCTTCGCATCCTTCTTTGTCTCTTCTGTGAATTCTTTCTTTTTGTATTTCTCAAGTTCCATTGAAACCTGATCTTTAAATTCTTCAAAGTTGGCTGTAATTTCGCCAACGCTCTGTACTACATCAAATCTCAGTTCCTGCATTTTTTCTTTCCTCCGCATTGTAATTGTCTGCAAGTCTCTTATGCATCTTATGTTGTGTGATTCCCAATTCATCAAAGGACAGTTCCTCATGCTCCCACACCGATGGTTCTTCGTGCTTGACCGGAAGTCCGATAATTGCTTTCACTGTGTCCAGTTTGATATATCCGTTTTCTTCATTGCTGATGTAAGCTTTGAGCGTTTCCATTCGTGCATCTGTTTTGCACAGCTCTTCAAATTTTGAAACGCTTACTTCAAGTGTTTTTTCTAACAACATCGCTTTCTCCTTTCACAGTGACAGTTCTTGTACTAATTGCAGAACAAGTGTGCTAAATCCGAGAACTTTTTCATCAACATCTCTTTCTCCTCTTATGTACTTTTCTACGTTTACAAAGATGTATGCTGCTACTCCCATAATCAGATCTTCGTCTTCACCGTCATTCATGTCACAAAACTCTGCTGCAAATATTGGAATGATTGCGTTCAGCTTATCCAAAGTTATGGTAAAATTATCTTTTTTCATTGCTTTCTCCTTTTTAAATTGTTATTATTAAGTTGGTTTTTTACCCGAGTGCCTGAAGGTTGCCGCCTTTGCTGGGCACTCTTTTTTAATATCCGAAGATAACCCATGTTGCGATTCCTAAGACAACTACCAATCCCATCGCAATTACTGTCATAACCGCTGACGTTGTTTCTTCTCTGTCATCATGCTCAATTCTTCTTGGCTGTCTCTTGGTATTAACTATCTGGATTGCTCTTCTTTGGATGTCGATCATGTCGATCTGATTCATTTTTCTCACCTTCTTTCTGAAATGATGCACACGGAATACATCTGCTTCTTTCCATGCATCTGTTTCTCTTTTTGCGGTAACTACAATCTCTCATATCACTTCCCTACCGATCTTCGCCTTTTCCTCATCAGTGATTTTGAGTACCCTTAGGATTTCTCGTAATTCACTGATTCGGATATTATCCGGCTGACTTAATCTCTGGTACAGAGTGCTCGGTGGGATACCAGTCAGTTTTGAAAGCTTCTGAGTATCAATAGCTGTCATAGTCTTTCCTGACTCGATGATTGCAAGAAGTGTTCTGTTCTGCCTTTCCCTGTCAGATATTTTTAATTTTGGCATCTCTTCTCACCTCTCTAGTCTTCATAATTGCGTGGAATCATGTCCTCTGTCAGTGCGTAGAAATCGCTGAGGTACGCTCCGTCTTCTGTGATACTTAAATCAACAGCAACGTTGTTCTCGTTCATCAGCATGATTCTCAACGCACACTCTTCTCCGATTGTTCCGTTGCCGACTGCTAAGACCTTAAAGCCTTTCAATGCGTGCAGCTCTTCAGAATCTCCATTGACTCTCTTATTGATAATCTTTTTCTTCATTGCTTTCACCTCTCTTCATCAGTACCCCTTCCCTTTCCAGTAGATTACCTTGTAATTTTCTTGTTTAATTTCTACCAACCTCTTCCTTTGCTTTTTCATCCGTGCTAAAATATTTCAAAATCATACTAGGAGGGTTAACGATGTATTTTCTGCTTATTTTCCTTTGCATTATCATTTTGAAATTTTTACTAAATCTTTCAAGGTATATCACCACTTGTGTTTGCATCAAAAAATATGCTTCAAATTCTGCAAATTTAGAACAATTGATTCCCTTTGTGGAACACGTTTGGGATTCAGCAAAAACCAACACCTTGGTGATGATTGAATACGCTTTCAGTACTGAATACGCTAAACTATCTGACTTATTATGTGATATTTCGTATTCCAAACGAATAAACTCAACTTTTAATCAAACTATTGGCGTATACAAATTTCGTATGCTTCAATGCATTAACCCTTTTTACTGGATTTTCTTGCCACGGTATATTTTTAATTTTCTTGATGTTCAGCCATCAAAATCGACTATTTTGTTATCGACTCTTGCGTACTGGATTCTGTCGACTGTCTGTGCATATCTTCTTGAGTTGTACTTAGACAGTCATTTTTCTGATTTCTTCCATAATATAGTCGATATACTTCCATGAGGAACTTTCTAATCTGGTTCCTCTCCGCCTCTTTTCTGCATGATCTCAGACGAATTGTTTCATCAAGCATTGCCTGATATATCAAAGCATTTACTTTTTCATCACTTGTATTTGTTAAAACTGACTCATGAACAATTCTGTTCATTTCTTCTCTCCTTTCTACTTTTCCAAGAAATACTCAATCGGAACACCAAAGTATTTTGACAAAATAAGTAATTTGTCAGCTTTAGGAACATATACGCCATTTTTCCAACTGGACAAAGTTGCCGTGGAAACTCCTGTATCTTTCGATACTTGGTATGGTGTTTTGTTCGTTTTATCCAATAATAATTGGAATTTTTCGTACACTATTACACCTCCTTAGATATTGACACTATCTAAGGTTTCTTATATAATCAAAGTACCATCTAAGTTATTTAAGAAACCTTATATTGTTTTAACTTAGCTATCTAAGCTATATTTGTATATTAGCATAGTTTTCTTAGCTTGTCAATGCTAATTAGCATAGATTTCTAAGTTATTTAGAAAGGAAAAACTATGTATGAAAAATTTGAAGAATTACTAAAGAAAAACAATGTGACTGCTTATAGAGTTTCGAAAGAAACAGGAGTAACAACAGCCACACTTACCAGTTGGAAACAGGGCAAATATACTCCAAAGATGGAGAAGTTACAGAAAATAGCGGACTACTTTGGAGTCCCTACAGAATACTTCACTGGAGAAGAAAAGAAAGAAGATCCTTATGCACTTACTTCCAAAGACGAAAGAGACATTGCAAAGGATTTAGAAAATCTCCGTGGAAAATTAATGAATGGCGCAGGTGGTCCTCTCTCCTACGAGGGTGAACCTATTCCGGAAGAAGACACAGAACTGCTTCTTGGACAGATTGAATTAATGATGCGCCGGTTGAAACCTATCAATAAGGAAAAATACAATCCTAACAAGAACAAGAAGTAGGTGTTGCAATTGAAAGCACATGATGTTAAGCACTTAGTTGCCTATTACGTCAAAAAATATGATACTAGAAACCCTTTTAGGCTTGCAGAATATCTGAATGTTGAAGTTCAGACTGGTCCACTCGGATCCCATGCTGGATGCTATATGTTCCTCAAAAACCATAAGTGCATCTTCCTTAACGAAGTTTTAGAGGAACATGAAAGAACTCTTGTCATGGCTCACGAACTTGCTCATTCGATTATGCACCGAAAGGAAAATTGTTATTTCATTAGAAACAAGACTCTTCTGCTGACTTCCAAGATGGAAATTGAAGCGAATACTTTTGCAGCAGAACTGTTAATACCAGATGAACTGATCTATGAGAATCCTGGAATGTCCAGAGAACAAATAGCGCGCTTGTCTGGATATAATGAAATGATTATGAAATTCAAAGAACTCTAATTGCGAGGTTATTATATGAGACCTAGCCAATATCATTATATAAAAAGAATGCTCGTACACGGAATGTATAACCGTAAGCGAGCAAAAATAGCTGCTAAAAACAGAAAGAAACAGTTAAAGAGACTTCATAAAGAAGAAAAGAGACAGCGGAAGTTGGCTCGTAAAGCATGGAAAAAAGCACAGCCGAAGAAAATACACTCACCTACATTCTATAGGAACTGGGCGATAATCGCTGCTATTGTATGGCTCTTTGGTTGGATGTACTCTGTAAATGAGTATCGTGGATTGGATATTGTTCTATCGCTGATTTCAGGAGAAATATTATTTGCGTTATATCCGTTCTATAAATTCCTGAAGACAAGGGAGAAGGAAATACCTGACCTAGAATTTAATAAGGATGTAATGCTTTGTCCTCGGTGTGGAGCAGAAATTGACGCAAAATGTAAGTTCTGTACGCAATGCGGTTTTCAAATCGTAAGGGATTTTCATTTTCCTCCGGAAGACATTTCTGTAGATAATCAATCTGTGATGCAAGCAGCTCCCGTGGAACGAGAAACAGAGCAGGAACAGGAGCAGGAACAGGAGCAGGAACAGGAACAGGAGCAGGAACAGGAACAGGAACAGGAACAGGAACAGGAACAGGAACAGGAACAGGAACAGGATATTATGCCAGACACAGAAGAAAAATCAACCGATGACGACAAAATTATTATATGTCCAGTCTGTGGAACTAAGAATTTAAAGACATACTCTTTCTGCATAGAATGTGGTATATGTCTCAACAATCCAGAAAACTTTCGTAAATGTATAAGCCATCCAGTTTGCACTCAGAATCAAGAAAAGTCAGAGAGTCAGCCTAAAGAAACTACGGATAATCAGATTCAAAATATCGTTATCGAAAACGGAGATGTATATTTAGCTAACGCAGCTCTGATGGCCACAGACAGAGATAGCATCGGAATAGGGAAAATTCAACGTGAATACAAGGTTGGATTTAACCGTGCTGCTCATATCATGGATCAGTTATATGAAATAGGGATAGTTGGTGAAGAAAACGGAACCAGTCCTAGAAAAGTTTTAGTTGATAAAGAAAAATGCAAGGAGATTCTTAAAAATGCTACGATTTCCGAATGTCCGGTGCCTAGTTATGAACCAAAACCTACAGATGTTTACGCTGAATTTTGTACAGCATCATGTGAATTCGATCCAAGCCAAAATTTCAAATATCAAGACGATGAAGGAAATATCAGATATAATGATAAACGCTTCGTACAGTCAAATAGCAGTGTTGACTTGCCCAACAAATTAGATACATCCAAAATAAACGAAGCAAAAAAGAAAATTCTTGAACTATATGAATCAGTAGGTATTCAAATAAAAATTGATTCCTACTCCGTATTGCAAGCCTATTTACTTTTTCAAATTATTCCAGTTGGAAAAACGCGGATAAAAGCAATACAATCTTTGCAAAAAGATATTGAAGTTGCTTTGGGAATGAACTCTATAATAAACGTAATGTCTAAAAAAGGATACGTTGGATTATTACTGCCACTCCAATATTTTTTATTAATATAACTCCCGGAAGGGATTTATATATAAGTATGTGGTGTACTTAAGGAACAGGCTCTCAATAGAAAGGAAAAGCTTATGAAAAAGAAACTCGTAGCAATATTGTTGGTCGGAGCTATGGCACTTTCATTTACTGCGTGTGGCAGCTCTCCGAAGAGTGGAAACAACAGTGAAGCTTCTACAGACCAATCGTCTGATGATGGAGAGGGATTGAAAGCCGAAAAGAATTTGCTTAGCGTTGAAGTTACACTCCCGGCTTCCCTTGTCAAAGATGGTGAAGCTGAACTAGATGAAGAAGCTAAGGAAGCTGGTGTTAAAGAAATCACTAAAAATGAAGATGGTTCTATCACCATGAAAATGACAAAGGAAGCTCATAAAGAACTTCTTGGTTCAATCAAGGAAAGCGTAGATGAAAGTAATGAAGAAATTATCGCGGATAAAGAAAACTACCCTTCCATTGAATCCATCACCTACAATGATGATCTGACAGAATTCACTGTCAGTGTTGATAGCGCATCATTTAATGGCCTTGAAAGCTTTGTTGCTATTGCTTTCTACATGGAAGGGAATATTTATCAAGCATTGAACGCTGTTCCGGAAGATGAAATTAATACTACCGTTAATTTCGTAGACAAAGACTCTGGAGAAGTTATAAACTCAGCTGATTCTTCAAGCATGAAAGATCAGCAATAATTATATAAAGCGTGTGGTGCGCTTAGCAAACAAGGCTATCTCACTAAAAGAAAGAGAGGGAACCATGAATATAAAAGAATACGTTTATGACAACAAACTTTCTTCCTTATCCGATACAGAATTGAGAGCTTATGGAAGAGAACTACTGGAAAGACAATATGCCGGTGAAGAACTTACAGATAAGTTATATACAGAATTAAGAGATGTATGTAGCGAATTTGTAAACAGAGATAATTAAATAAAATAAAACCGCTCCTGTTGGCGCAGGAACGGTTGATACACAACTCCGAAGAGCAGTGCGAATTATATGAACAATAATATTGTATCATCTTCGGAGCAGTCAATCAATCAGAACTGTTGTTCTATTGTATGGCTGTTATTTTTATACTTAAAAGGAGATGATTATATGGCAACAGCTAAGAAGTTACCTTCCGGATCCTGGAGATGTCAGGTATTCAGCCACTATGAAATTGTCTTAGATAAAAACGGAAAACCTGTTATTGATCCGAAAACGAAGAAACAGAAACAGAAAAGAATCTATAAGTCTTTCACTTGTGATGATCCATCGGCAAGAGGAAAAAGAAAAGCTGAAGCAATGGCTGCTGAATGGGCAGACAACAAAGAAATCAAGAAAGATGAAGAAGTACAAATGACTTTCGGTGATGCACTAGAAAAGTACATCCAGGAACGGTCCGCTGTCCTCTCACCGTCCAGCATCAGAAAGTACAAGAGTATGCAACGTAATTGCATGGTACCGCTCAAAGAGTATCAGCTAAAGGAAATCACACAAAGCGTAATTCAAAAGGTGATTAATAAGGCATCTACAGAGCTGTCACCTAAGTCTGTTCGTGACATGAATGGACTGATCAGCGCGGTAATGAAAAGATTTCGTCCGGGAATTGTAATCAATATCACTCTTCCAAAAAAACTCAGGAGCAACATTTACATTCCTACAGAAGTGGACATTAAGAAGATTATTCGCGCATCAGAAGGAACTATCACGGAAGTGCCAATTCTCCTCGCAGCGTTTGGAGCTATGCGAAGAGGTGAGATCTGTGCATTACAGAAGTCCGACATCAAGAATCACACGATACACGTTACAAAAACAATGGTTATGAATGATGAGGGCGAATGGATTGTGAAAGCACCTAAGTCTTATGCTGGTGACAGATATGTGAATTATCCATCATTCGTAATCGAGAAGTTTTTGGAACTTTCAACCGACACTGTAAACATGAATCCGAATACATTAACAACATCGTTTGGAAATCTCCTTAAGAAATTAGAGATACCTCACTTCCGATTCCACGACTTAAGGCATTACAATGCTTCTGTTCAACATGCGCTAGGAATACCGGATGCGTATATCATGCAATCTGGTGGGTGGGGAAATGATTCGGTACTGAAAGAAGTCTACCGTCACACTCTTCCGGACATGGAAGATAAAATGAATAAGATTGCAATCGACTATTTTGAGTCTATGCAACACGAAATGCAACACGAAGCATAACAATCATTGATTTTACAGGGGTTTTAGCACTTTCTGTGGGAGTTCGATTCTCTCATCCCCTGTATTAAAAAGCCTTAGAAACCGCGTAAAATCGCTGTTTTAAGGCTTTTTCTTTTTTCCAAAAAGCAAAGGTAATCAAAAAGGTAATCAACCATATGTTTGAAACATCTGAAGAAGGAGGAAATCTTGCACAAGTGCGTCTCATATGGTACCAAAAAGACCTACTTTGCTAAAAATTTGATTATTTCAAATGATATTTTAAAGATACAAATAAAAAGAAATGCCTTAGCAGATTAATTCATATTCACATAAACATGAAGAATACTGTTAGGACATTTCTTTTTTATTCAGATATTAACACAAGAGTATCAAAATACAATAAAACAAAGTTGATTGATATATTCTTAAAAATAGCCACTTTTCCTTAAAACATCTATAATTCTCTTTTCCTCTATTAAGTAGAAACCTTATATGGATCTTATACAACTAATAACAAGAAATAATTGAAGAATATCCAACTCTTTAAAAAAGAGGATTTTTATTGAACATGCTAGATTTTAGATTAGAGTTATAAAATATTATTATCTTTATCATTTTTAATAATCCTGTAAGCTTCCAAAATCCCTTGCTTTACTGCAGATTTAATAATAAATGCTAGTAACGGAATTATAAAAAAAATAATGATTAAAGCAATAAATAGTATCATCTTTAAATCCATAGAGAACTCCATTTCTAATAACTATAGTAAGTGTTTCAAATTTATCAGATTTATTCTAGTATAACATACTATTAATGAATGTAAAGAAAAATATTCCTAAGAACAACCTTTAATGGTCATAGTACCGTTAGTTCTTTTTCCTGCTTTTTGATGTCGTTCTCTTTTCAAAATAGTATTCCCCTTTCCGGCATGACTACTCTGCAGATATAAAGGAAAGCTACGTCTACTCAAGTAGTAAGCCATTAAAAATCTGTTGATTGATACAAGTTCGAGGGAATGGGGAGCGAAATCCCCATCAAGATTGCCAGGTAGCCTGATTTCCAAAAGGAAATTAGAGTTACTCAAGGGCGCATCTTGCCCTTGTTTAATAAAAGATTCGTTATGCTTTGCAGTAAATCAATATTTTAAGTTTTCTCCAATTTGGGGAATAACCTGTGCCTAAGTGTCTAAAGTATGATATCATGTGAGTAACAAATTAGAAGTTGCAAGGAGGAAATTATGAAATTTATGCAAACAGAGAAAAAACAGCTATTGATCTATGTGATTATAGCATACGGAATCACATATGTAATGGGACTTCTGATGTGGTATGGCTATGGAAAAGGTCTTGATCTCAGCGCTTTTCCAAATGCGCAGATGCTGTATCCAGCAGCAGGTGTGATGATGGCTTATTTAATTACCAAAAAAGGAGATAAAAATCTTCCAACGGCTTTTTTCATATTCTTTATAGCACTCACGGCGGTGCTGGTTGTCTGCACGGCGGCTTCTGTTCTGGCTCCCCAAAATAGAGATCTGATGAGCATGCCATATTCTCAGTGGGCACCGATCATGGAGTACGTTATAATAGGTGGCAGCGTTATTTTCTGGATTCTTCTTCTGCAATCCGGTAAAGAAAAGCGCAGATCCTATGGACTGAACAGCGAACATTGGAATATATCTATTCGTATGATCCTGTTGTTTATTGGATTATATCTTCTCAGATTTGTGATTGCCTGTGCTCTGAGCGGCCAGCTTTCTGAATTTGGCAAAATAATGGCAAATCCTACTACCTGGATCATATTTTTTACTGTTTTGGTAAACTTTTTCCTGTCAGTAGTGGCATTCTTTGGAGAAGAATACGGATGGAGATATTATCTTCAGCCTCTTCTTCAGAAAAAATTTGGACTAAAAGGCGGCGTAATCCTTTTGGGCTGTGTGTGGGCTGTATGGCATCTGCCAATAGACTTCTTCTATTACACTACGCCGGATATGGGGCTGGCGGCTCTGGCAAGCCAGTTTGTTACCTGTATTTCACTGGGGATTTTTATGGCATATACTTATATGAAAACCCAGAATATCTGGGTCCCGATAATTATTCATTTTCTGAATAATAATATGGTGGTAGTTTTTTCAGGAACGTACTCTGCGGATGTACTTCAGAATCAGCAAATCCACTGGGGAGATATTCCTGTTGCACTGGTAATGAATCTGCTGATCTTTGGATGGGTGATCTTTCTGAAGCCATTTAAGGAGAAAAAAGCATAATATTGAATTCATTCAAATTATTTAGAACAATTTGCAGGAGTACCTGCATTTTTAGGAATAGTTATTTTAATTTCATGTATTGCAGATTGAATGATATTTGCAAAAATTGAAGTGGCATAACTTATAATAGGTTAATCATAATTGTAATCAAAAATCAATGTCCATTCTGTGGCAAATCATTAAGGGTTGTACCTATAAATAGTGAAGAATATTGTCCACACTGTGGTTGTAAAATAGAACCGGAGTATAAGAAAATTCAAATTTGATGATGAGGTGCTTTTCATGAAAAGGAGTATATCAAGGATTATCGGTGTGATAATGTTAATTATAGCTATTGTATTTATAATGTTTGCATTGAACCATCCAGAAAAGAGTTTCCTTGGAACAATACAATTACTTGGTTACTGTATAATGTATATTTTCTTGTGACAGTAGTGCTGCTTATTGCTCCGAAGATGAAAAAGTGAGGAACTTCAAGTTTGTAGAATTTTAAAATTTAATATGAAATATGAGATAGAGCGTATGGAAACTATACGTTCTATTTTTTGCCTTTTTGAGAAAAGCGAAGGCAAAACACAGTGTCTAGACATCGTATTTTTAGCACAGAATCGATTTTATCGTTAATAGTCATTAATACATTCAAAAAAATCGTCAAGTCTATTGATTCGTATTATTAATAAAACATATAGGGAAATGTATGTAGGTCATCCATAAAGTCTGCATTAAAGGAATTGGACGAAGCCGGACTACTGGTAAGAAGATCTGGTGGGTTTTCTAAGCCAAACCACTTGTATATAAAGATTCCCGTAGAAGAGATTTATCAGAAGGACAGAAATTCAACCCCGTTAGAAAATGGACGGTCATATAAACAACCACTGCATAGCCAGAATACTGGCTCCCTGAGGGTCAAAAAGTCGACGCCTAATAAAGTAATAATAAATAAGAATAACATTAGTAATAAAGAGCTGAATCAATAAAAACACGAGCAACATTATTGGAAAAAAGATAAAAAAATACCCAACAATATACGTGTTATTCTACTAATAAGAATTTGATTAATGGCTACGGGTCCATCGAATAAAAAGTATAAACTAAATACTATATTAATACCAGTAAGCATAAAAGATAAAATAACAATAAAAGTTGATAATAAATTTCCCAAAGCTCCGATGGTTCCTAATGCGAGAAAAAGAAGAGCCAGTATTGGTATATCCATAATCCAAAAAATATACATAATATTTATCACCTTCTGAAATAGTATTGTAATAATTGGTTATTCATGTTTCCTTGTTTACACTAATAATAATTACATAGCAAGAGAATCCTAAAAGAAAGCGGAAAGTTCGTGAGATGATTAAATACGATAAATTATGGGAGACAATGAAAGCCAAAGGCATTTCACAATATGATTTGTATACGCATTATCATATGAACCGTTCTCAACTGAACAGATTAAGACATGATCAGAATGTTGAAGTGAATACCATTGATAAGCTGTGTAATATATTGGATTGTAATGTGGAAGATATTATGACACATTATCCAGATGATAATGTATTTTAGAGAAGATATGAAGTGATGCTTGAAAAAGATGACACCATGCTGAACGATTTCTCCTTTCTTATTTTTATCCCCCATATTGTCAAAAGGTAGTCAAAACTCAATCTAAGAAATGCTTATTTTACGGGGAGTGTGAGGATTTTCCACAGGGTTCGATTCTCTCATCCCCTGTATTAAAAAGTCTTAGAAACTGCGTAAAATCGCTGTTTTAAGGCTTTTTTCTTTTTTCCAAAAAGCAAAGGTAATCAATCATATGTTCGAAACATCTGAAGAAGGAGGAAATCTTGCACAAATGCGTCTCATATGGTACCAAAAAGACATACTTTGCTAAAAAATTGATTATTTCAAATGATATTTTAAAGATACAAATAAAAAGAAATGCCTTAGCAGATTAATTCATATTCACATAAACATGAAGAATACTGTTAGGACATTTCTTTTTTATCTAGATATTAACACCACGGATTGAAAATGTAATCTTCTCCTGAACGCATCTAAAATAGGTTTATCCATTGTTTCATCATATTTGAAAAGCATATAATTAATAATGTCTGTGTAATTAGTCTCATTGGTCTGTTCTTTGCTTCGCATACAATAAGTATCTAAATTAGTTGTATCTACACTTAAGCCAAGCATTTCACGTATAACATCGACCTGCCAAACTTCAAGTGGAATTTCTAGTTCTCTGCCATCATATGCGTCAATTACTAATCTCACAGATTTAATAGTATCTTTTCTTTCTGCGTACTTTTTTGACATAAATACTCCTCTTCATATTTTACTTTGGTCAGTTCTTCAAGTAAATCTTGATTTTTTAATAATTCTACAAGCTGGAATTTATCTATTTTGTTGCCACAATACAAAGCCAATGATTTTTGGCATCGGCATATGGTTTTATTTCCATAAAACCTGCTTCTTTTAAAGCGGTGATAAGTTGATCGCAATTATAAATCTTCATACCATCAATTATCTTTGTCCATTTATCGTCTGAGGCATTCATTCCGTCGCTCTCGTTACAAATCAGGAAGGTTCCTCCGTCTTTCAAAACACGATTTACCTCAGAAAAGCATTTTTTCAGTTCTGGCCAGAAGTAAACCGTCTCAAAAGCTGAGACATGATCAAAATTTGCATCTGGAAATGGGATGGCAGATACATCTCCCTGAACGACCTTGCATTTTCCCTGTTGAATGGCGGCAGCGTTCAATTTTTGAGATTCTGCCACACTAACCTCCGAATAATCCAATCCTGTCACATGGCCCTTCCTGCATTTGTTCAGCCAGACCGCAATGTTTGCACCACCTCCGCAGCCAACATCCAGCACCTCAGCGTCCGGATTTACAGAGATATTCGAGAACCCCCATTGCGATAGCCTGGAGTGGCCGCTGTTCATCATCTTTGTCATCAATTTTCCGCCGAATCCTTGTGGCTTACGGGTATTTTCAAAAAAGCTCATTGAAATATTCCTCCTTCATATTCCGATTGAGATTTCACCTGTTTTAGGAAATTTAATAACTGTTATATTTTGTTATTAAATTCACTGTAAACCTTTGAAAACGCTGGATTTGTCGCAGGTGAGCTTTCCCTTATTGTTTCCCTTGTGTTATATCTTCCCATATAAGTTTACGAACTCTGATAAGGGAAAATACAAGGGCAAAAAAAATCTGATAACACATTATAACATAAAATGAAAATGACATGGTGAACTGATTGAAATGCTTCTATATTTTTATTGATTTGAAGGAGACACAACATGAATACCATTTACGCAAAATACAACATGTATCACAACAGCATTGACATTTATACATCTGCCGGATATATGTTACGCATTGACTGTAATAAGGCAGAGGATGGACTAAAAGCCACTCCCCGCTCACAGTATTCGTTATATGCACTTGCTGCTTTCCAATGGGGCAGTGGAATCAATAATCTGTCTTCCGATTACTTTTTCAATCTCTAAATAGTTCATAGCGATATCTCCTCATATTTACTCAAGAACCAATAACAGTGCCATTTTGAACTGCTTTGTTGCACTTACTGAGTGCTTTCCAAACTTATCAAACTTAAAAGTTTCTCCTGCGTGGATCACCTGCTCCTGTCCCTCATATCCAATCACAGCCTCTCCATCAAGTGCCATCACAAGGGCTTCTCCCGGAGCTGCATGCTCTGAAAGACCTGTTCCTGCATCAAAACTCATAACAACAAATTTCATCTTGTCATTATGCGCCAAATCCATATTTACAATCTTTCCTTCCTGATATGGAAGTAACTCTGCTAACTTAAATACTTCTCCCGCCTTGATTACCTCGTTCATAATAGTCTCCTTTCGAAATTCAATCTCTTTATATATAGAATCTTTTATTGCACTAACTCCAACCGACCGTTGAATAGGTGTTAGAATACTTTCTCCAGGCAAAAAATTGATATCCCTGTGCCATTCTCATGATAGATTTGCTTCGAGATGGTACACCCTGGCACTGTTCTGTTTTCTCTTACAAAATCTATAATTTTTCCAGCTTGTTCTTTCATCGTTACCACCTCTCTTTCTCTTCTTTACATCTATTATTTTATCCATAGACCTCTTGTTTTTCTGTTGCTGTAGCAACAATATCGATGATATGATAAAATTTCATTTGAAAGGATGGTAATAAGCATATGAAGAAACTAGATGATTATCAGAAGTATCTTCCGATACTATCGAAAGCAAAGCTATTTGAAGGAATTCCTCTTGAACACTATCCGCAAATTTTCAACTTCCTCCAGGCCTCAATTCTCTCTTTTGAAAAAGACGAATTAATTCAACACCTAGGAGAACCTTTGTTATATTCCGGAATTGTGCTTGATGGAACAGTTGAAGGATCATTTATCAATGAAAACTACAGCAAAATCAATATGAATCATTTTGAACGTGGTCGATCATTTGCAGAAGCCCTGGCATGCGTGCAAACACCATACAGTCCAATACAGCTAAAAGCATTGACTAACTGCACCATTATGTTAATTAATCTTAAAGGTATTATAAGCGGTTCTTCCTGTCCATGCTCTTACCAACTGAATTTAACCACTAACATGCTCAAAATACTTGCCTCACAAAATGTTTTTTCAAATCTAAAACTAAGAATTGCAAATCAGAAATCTTTAAGAGATCGAATTCTAATCTATTTGCATAGTTTAGCGCCAGACTCAGAAGGGTATCTCCATGTTCCCTTTACACAGACAGCACTTGCAGAATTCTTAGGTGTAAACCGAAGTGCACTATCCAGAGAACTTGGTCGTATGCAAGATGAAAATCTTATAGAAGTTAACGATAAAAAAATGAAACTTTTACTATAGAAAAAAGGGGATGCGCCCATCCCCTTTGCCACATACGCTGTATGCGATTTCACAACAATTTTATTCCAATGCCTCTTCCAGCACTGATTTCAGTGTTTCAGCTGATTTGTGTAATGCCTTGATTTCATCTTCAGATAGTGAAATGGGAACCTTTGATATAAATCCTTCTGCACCTACAATACTTGGCATAGACAGAACTACATCCTTGATTCCGTATTCTCCATCCATCATTGTTGAAATTTGAAGTATCGAACGTTCATCTCTGATTATAGCTTCACATATTCTCTTTACCGACATTGCTATTCCATAATAAGTAGCACCCTTCCTTTGAATAATTTCATAGGCGCTGTTTTTTACTTTCTCCGCAATTTCTGACGTAGCTCCTTCATGGTCATGATGCCCTCTCATCTCGCAGAAATCATGGAGTGGAATACCTGACACGTTGGCACTTGACCAAGCGGCAATCTCACTGTCTCCATGTTCTCCAACAATAAACGCATGAACACTTCGACTATCTACTTCCAGATGCTCCCCGAGACGTTCTTTTAGTCTTGCTGTATCCAGAACCGTTCCTGATCCAATCACACGATTCGGTGCATATCCTTGCCCTCCTTATTGTTCAAAATGCTCTTTTGCAAACTGCATATCCTGTACTACTTCAACCGTTCCAAGATAATTGCCTTTCTTATCTCTTACTGCCATATATGTTACAAGGAATGGTTTTCCATTCTTCTCCATCCAAACTGGAACTCTGTCACGCTTATTATTTCTAAAATCATCTAAAATTGCTCGCACCATCGGTTCTATCTTAGGTGGATGGCAAGAAAATACTTCCCTGTCAATCGCCATCTGAGGGCGTTTGAACACCTTTGGTCCTTCGTTGAAGAAGCGATTGATATTATTATCATCCACAAATGTAATCTCGATAGGCAATGTATTGAGAAGTGCTTCCAGCTGTGGAACTGTCATATGACCACCACTTAATATGATTTCTCCATCGCTTAGAGCCGCCTCTGTTCTTGCTTTTTTATCAGCACTATATTTTTCTGCCTCATCCCAGATCACTTCTACTCCAAACACAGGTGCATAGTCCTTAGCATCCTCGTAAATGCCATACCACTCTTCCCTGCTGAAATTCACTGCGCAGATAGGGTATAAAATATTATTTTCTTTATAGATCATCTCATCTGCTCGTTTGAGAACTATCTGAAGTCGGTTCATCCATTCTTCATCATAATCTGATATTTTATCAAGTGCAGCTAGCTCATCACGAATTTCATCATCCACTGTCCACATCACATCCGAAGGTCCTGAGATCTCATAGCGTACCTTTAATACCGGATAGACAAGATCTCCTTTTTCTGCATAATGAATAGAAATCTGTCGAAGCTCAGATAGCTTCTCTCCTACATCATTCCCAGACTCAATATCCCCTTGAATTTCATGAATCAATGCGGCTATCTTCTCGTTTTCAAGAGCCCATCGATACATCGGATGTCCAACAGTTTCTCTAAGAGTCTTTGCTGCAGCATGCTTCTGATTGTATGCATCCGGCATCAGTTTCTTAGATGTCTCCTCTTTCTTAAGTGACTCTTCTACTGCTTTTTCTGCATTTGCAATCTTTTCTTCCTTTGTTGCACCGTGAAATAAGGCACTGTGAACATCGCACAATTTCTGCACTTCTGTGATTGGTGTGCCTTCCTTAATTAGCTCCTGCTCAGCTTTCATAATTTCAGATGCCTCTACCTCTGAAAAATTCTCTACGAAGTCTTTGCGCACACTCTCTAAGTCTTCGCCTTCTCCAAGTCGCTTTAAATAGCTCTTTATCTTTTCTCTTGTATTTTCCTGAAAAGCCCCATCTTCACTGCTGGTCGCGTCTCCTGCATTATTCTTTCCAAGTGCAAAGATATTTGGCATCTTCCCAATAAGTTCAAACCCATTACTCATAAGTGCCGGCACAACCTTCATCATGGATATGTTTCTCATCTTAGCTCCCTTTGGAATTGTTGTGATGCGTCCCACAGAGTTAAGCATTGCAGGCTTTGTAATCTCTGAAAATCCTAAATCCTTTAAAACATCTACAAGCTCAGGATATTCCTGAACCAATTCAAATACTGGTTTGTTTAAGTCTAATTTCTTTGCCATATAAACATCCACACCTTTCTATCTTTCCTTGTTACAAAATAGAATAACCTAAATTCCCTAAAATAATCTGTTGCTCCAGCAACATTTCTCAATGTCTCTGTTGTGTGTCCAGCACCTCCGACAATAATATTTTTCTTTGCCACTTCGTTCTGAATGGCTTCAGCAAGAATATCACCACCAGCTATAATGCTTCCTCCAAATAAAACCATTACATCAGCCTGATTGATTCCAATTTTTTTCTAATACATTTTGTGTAAATTCTTCTATATCACGCTTGCCACAAAATTCTCCCAAAATATTAATTGCTTTTGCTTTTTACATAACTCACCTCATAAAATTCCGATTTTCATTTTCACCAATTGGAAGTTAGCTATTTTTTCATTCCTTGCTTTGTAAAATGCTTATGCAACAAAAATTCTGTCGGAATAATTATAAGCACCATAATTCCTAATTGTAAAAACACCAAATAAACAGAAATCATTTCAAAGTTTGTATTATCTTTCGTTAAAATCAAAATAAAAATCGATAGTATCACCAAAATGATTCCTAAAACAAAGTTTATCCATCCCCAACACCTGTGTGCATATCTCCATGTTTCATCATTCATCCTTGACATAGTAGTTCGATATCCCGAACTCCCCTGCCGATCTTTAGGAGAGTTATCTTTCCACGTATATCCCAATATAATCATAGATAACGGTACTAAAAGTGAACACACAGATAAAAATATAAACATTATAGAGACCTCGTCTCAACTTCTGATTAATTTGCTCTAAAGACTGAAGTTGTCATCAAATAAACCCTACCCATATTCCAACCGCTATAAGTATCATACCTAATATTCTTCCGATATATCTCGCCTTTTTATTTCCAAATAAAGCAGTTGTTTCTGGAGTAGTAAATGGAAGCACAACAACTGTGACCCCCATTACTATAATTCCACTTCCAATCATGCAATTGCGGCTTGACACAACACCATAAAACATAGCTAAAAACCCTAAAATAATGCCCGAAATGAAATACTTAATTTTATGTCTATCTTTTTCAATTATCTTTCTATAGCTGTTTTCTCACTCACTGCTACAACATTCCAAATTACTATCTAATTCTTTGCCACAATATCTACATTTTTTCTGTTTTTTACATACAAGCTGGAAATTGTTACTTTCTGCATAGCGTGTTGCTTAAAATGATAATTACCACAACATCAACCAAAATAATTCCCGATGCAATATATACAAAAAATGCAGGTAAAATATTTTCAAACAAGCCCATTGTTAATAGAAGAATTGCTATAATAGACATTCCAATTCCCATTGTTCTGCATAACTTCTTTTCATTATATTTTTCCTTTTCTTCTTTTGAAGCTGTATTATATCCAGAAATGAGCCAGCTTCCGTGTCCAGAAAGTAAAATAATAGAAAGTACAGCAAATATCACAAAGACAATCCACACTGTCCAATCAGAACCTGTTGCTAAATCTGATAATTTCATTTACAGTCTCCTCCTTAAATTCTGTTTTATTACTCATATGATATCATATTTTTCTTCAATTACATCCACCTAATTTTAATACATTGCCATTCGGCTTGCTTCTGTAACCAGCATTCGGTTGATTTCCTCCTGCATTTTTTCCATTCCTTTTGAATCCTGGGCAGAGAATCATTCCATTGCTCTCTGTCAGGACATTATTCTTAAAATCAGGCTCAAAATGGGCAATTCCAGTTTCGCAGGCTACCTATATATAGCCTTTTCATTTTTGCTTGCAAAAAGCCTGATTTTTCAACAAATATCAGCATTTTAGGGGATAGAGTCTTGCAATTCGATTCTCTTATCTTCTGTCAATTTTTCCACAAAAAAAGAGCTACACCTTTTTGCCAAGATGCAACTCTTTATTTCATGATACCTTGCTTTTTTTGATTCTCTGTACGGTTCATAGTTTGTTTTCTTCCTCTGTCCTATCTGTAATACATTCCATAACGAAACATTGAACCATAGAACTCTACAGATTCCTTAAACCAATTGTTTAACCATTTTTTCATTTTGCTCATTATTTTTTACCTCCTTTTTCTTTACACTTGCATTATAGTTTTTTTTGCGATATTTTTCCCACCTACCTTTCACTCATTTATTATCTTCTGGCTTTTCAGATAATAATAAATCCCATCATCTGTCACGCTTTCACAAATATCAGTCGCAATTTCTTTCACTTTTTCAGATGCATTTCCCATTGCAATCCCTTTTCCAACGGATAGTAGCATATCAATATCATTTTCTCCATCTCCAAACGCAATGGCTTCTTCCTTTGAGAATTTATAATGTGCAAGAACCTGTTCAATCGCAGCTCCTTTTCCACCTTCTTTTGGAATAATATCTATGGCTCTATCCCACCACGCTGCTAATTTGGCATTTTTCGTTCCCTTTAATATATACTTACGTTCTTCTAAGTCACATCCCAACATAATTTGAAACACATCTTTGTCCACATATTCTTCGAATTTCTCGGATACATTCACCCTATGATGTGCAATCGCAAAATAATCTTCTAAATCTTTATCGCTTCCATTTGCAACAATCTCTTCCGCTGTTGCAATAGAAACAGGTCTTTCCATTCTCTTTGCATTTTCAATAATTATTTCTATATCTTCTTTCGGAATAGGACATTTTGCCACCACCTGATTACCTGCAACGCAGAAAGATCCATTAAATGCCAAAATCGCATCAAATACAACTCCCTCAAACATTGGTATGGTAGCAAACGAACGCCCTGTTGCGATACATATTTTTATACCATTTTGTTTTAATGAACATAACGCCTTCCTCGTATTCGGTGTTATCTCTGTTTTTCCCATCTCCAACAATGTTCCATCAATATCAAAAAAAATAATTTTTACCTGATTCATTTCTTTTCTACTCCCTTATGCAACGAATTACTCTACATGGATTGCTAGCCGCAACATTATTTTTACCGATTGTAACTCCCGGCAAGAGAATGCTACCACTTCCAATCCAAACATTATCCTTTCATAAAAGATATGTTTTGTTCTTGATTATCATCATACTGCAATTTTAAAGAATAAAATATCTTTTTAATGCCTTTATATATCACTATTCCGCCATTTTTTTCGATATTCCATTGGTGTCATCCCCATATGTTCTCGAAAAGTCTTTCCGAAAAAGCTACTGCTTCCTAATCCGCACTCCTGACTGATTGCAGAAATAGTATCTTTGCTATGTACTAACATATAGCAGGCTTTTTGCAGCCGATAGTTTGTAATATATTCTATCGGCGTCATGTGAAGACACTCTTGAAAAACTCGAAAACAGTCTCTCTCACTTATGTAGCCAACTTTTGCAAGATCAGAAACAGTAATTTTATCTGCAAAATTTTCATGAACATAAACCATCATCAATTTTATTCTGTCGTTCGCTCTCGTACTAGTTTTCTTTTTTTCAATCACAGAAAATGACACTTTGAAAAGTGATAGCCAAATTTCAGTTAATCGCTCACGCAGTTTTAGTTCGTATCCAAATTCCTTTTCTGATAAATTAAATGCATTCCTTATAAGATCTAATATTTCTTTTTGTTCCAAATTATTAGAATATAATGGAATCATATCCAATTCTCCAGATGTGATAATTGGCATAATATATTTTTTCACAATTATATTTCCTGTTTCACCGCCAATAAATGATGGGTCAAAAATATGAATTAGCTGTACCGTATTGTCTTCTTTTGGCTTCGTTGTATGAAGAACATTAGAATTAACCATGCCTCCTGAGCCCTGTGGAAAAATATAATGTCCGTTAGGCGTACGGTATTCTAGGTTTCCTTGCTCTACATAAAACACTTCTACGCTTTTATGCCAATGCCATGGAATACTATCTTCTTCATATTGATTTAATTCTACACGAGAAGCGATATACGGAAAATTTGATTCAAAATTTGGTAATTCTTCTTCTCTGCTTCCTTCTATAAAATTTATTCCTCGAACGATTTTCACCTCATTCGCCTCCCTTTATACATTTGAAATATACAGTTACGCAAAGCTTCTTTGACAGGTGCTTTTCTCTATAAATTCCGTTTTTTATTTTTATACTATCATATTCTTCCTTTGATTTCATTCTTTCAAATTCTTTCAAAATCCGTAATACCAATTGTCATAAACAGAAAAGAGCGTTATAATAAAAACAATTTAAAATCAAAAAATAAGTTGGGAATTTCTAACCATAAGGAGAAAAAAATGAGTACAAAAGTGGAAAAAGCATTAGAACTACATGGCAAAGGGTATAACTGCGCACAAGCTGTAGCCTGTTCATTCTGTGAGGAATTTGGTGTAGACCAGGAAACAATGTTTAAGATCTCTGAGGGATTCGGATTTGGCATGGGCATGATGGACATGTGCGGAGCTGTAACCGGTATGATGATGGTTATTGGAATGGACAACAGCATTGGAAATCTTGAAAATGGAAAATCTACTAAAGCAGATACCTATAAGAAAACAAAGGAATTTGCAGAAAAATTCCGCCAAAAGAACGGAACCTATTATTGTCGTGACTTAAAGGGAGTCTCTGGAAAGGGGAAAGTTGTCCCATGTCCTCAGTGTATTGCAGATGCTGTTGAACTGACAGAGATGTATTTAGAGAGTGTAAAATAAAGTCGCTAAATAACAATTGGGAGCTATGCTCCCATTATTTATTTCTCCCTGATTTCTTGAGGTCTTCTCATCCACCAATCTTCTCTTCCAGTTGTAACAATCGATTGTTCAGTACTGTATAATAAGCGCTTTCTCTGTTTTCAACCAAAATCATCGTAATATTCGCCGCAACTGCAAGATCTACCAGAAAGCTGTCTTCTGTTCCTGCTGTTTCCTGACTGAGAATCAGCTTCTTCCCTTCATTCTGTTCTTCTAATATTCTTTCAAACAGTTTCGTAAGAATCGTACTCTCGTCTACCTTAATTTCTTTTATCTTTTCTATCTCAATTTCTTCTTTTCTGACCAACTGCGGCATACTTGGATGTACTGCACGTACACCTCCAAGATATCTGTAAAGCGGAATTTTTTCTGCAGCCGCTGCTGCCCGCGCCACTGCAAGTGATATTGCAAAGGATGTCTGTTCATTTCCGTTTTCTTTCAGAATTGTATCAATCTTTCTTTGTTCAAATACATTTTCACCGATTATTTCCGGTGCAATCTGACTGTTAAGCAATTCGATTTTTCCTTCGATATCCATCTGCTGTTTTTCTGTCTGCTCTTTTTTATTATAATTTTTTCCTGCCACAGATGCTTTTCCTATGATTTCTCCTCCTGCCAGCACTTCCACTTCAATGGCCGGATTTCCGGCGAAATCAAGAATTTCTCTTGCATAAACATCACGGATTTCTACTGCAAGATCCAGCTTATTTCTAACTTCTGGTTCCACACTCCAAAACCTCCTTTTCGTTGCTTTTCTTTCTATTTTTGTATACTGTTTTTCGTACTTTGCTTAATTTCAGTATTTCCTTTTTGGAATAACTTCATGCGTTGACTTTTCACTTTTCAGCGCTTACAATCATATGTACAAACATTTATGACAGCTTTTTATAGCGGATGTTGCACACGAAAGCTATCATTTTTCTTTTGGGGAGGAATTTATTCATGTTAGACAAGGGGAAACATTTTCTTTTACTGACAGTCAGCACGCTGATCATGGCGATCGGTACTTATTTTTTCAAGTTCACGAATAACTTTACCTTTGGCGGCATCACCGGTCTTGCTGTTCTTATTGCAAAGACAGGACTTATGACAGCCGGTGATTTCAACTTTGTTGCCAGTATGACGCTTTTGGTGATCGGAATGATTGTTCTTGGTAAGAAATTCGCAGCTAAGACAGCTTATTGCAGTATTCTGCTCTCGGTAACGCTTTCTTTTCTGGAGCGCGTCTGCCCGATGAAAGCTCCTTTGACTGACCAGCCGATGCTGGAGCTTTGTTTCGCGATTGCACTTCCTGCTCTTGGCTCTGCCATTTTGTTCAACATCGGCAGTTCCAGTGGCGGTACAGATATTATTGCTATGATTTTAAAAAAATATTCCAGCTTCAATATCGGACCGGCTCTTATGCTTTCTGATCTGTTGATCACTATTGCCGGATTCTTTATCTTCGATATCAAAACTGGATTATATTCTTTGCTCGGACTTACGATTCGTTCTTTCATGGTAGACACCTTTATCGAGAACTTTAATCTGTCCAAATATTTTAATGTTGTATGTGACGACCCGGAACCGATCTGTAATTTCATCGTTCATGAGCTGAACCGCAGTGCCAGCGTCTTTCACGCAACGGGTGCTTATTCCGGTCAGGACAAAGCGATTGTCCTGACTGCACTGAACCGTACCCAGGCTGTCCGTCTGCGTAATTTCATCAAGATTACCGATCCAAAGGCGTTTATTCTAATCTCTAATACAAGTGAGATTATCGGAAAAGGATTCCACAGTATCTGATCGACTCTGTTTTAGCAGATATTGTGAATGGAGCATTCTAATGAAATAAGTGATCTCCGATCCGTGTTCCGTAACCGCCTACACTGAAATACAGACAATCTCCAATCGGATTGCTTCCTGCGAGTGCATCTTCTGCTGCCTGCATCGCAGCCTCTGTATAGCCCTGGTTTGCTCTTACGCGGTCAAGCCATCCGGACATTGCCGGTGAGAACTGACCGGACTGGTAGATTACTTCTTCCATTGTATCCGGATAAGAGGAACTATTGATACGGTTCATTACAACAGCTCCAACCGCAACCTGTCCTTCATACGGCTGGTTTCCCGCTTCACAGAAGATCAGGGATGCCAGCAGTTCTTTTTCTGCCTGCTGTGCAGCCGCTGCTTCTGCCTGTGCCGCTGCTGCCGCTTCTGCCTCTGCCTTCTCTCTGGCGATCCGCTCTGCTTCTTCCGCCGCACGTCTCTCTTCTTCCAGCTTTGCTTCATAAGCAATCTTCGCTTCAGCTGCCGCAATCTTCACATTCTCGATCATCCCTGACTGCACATCGATCACTTCCTGTGATACACCCCAGTCTGTACCTGTACCCTCTGCAAACCGTGTGTCATCTAAAGTTTCTTCCTGCTCAGCTGCCTCCGTTGACACTTCTGCTTCTGCAACGCTCTGCTCCTGTGCTTCCGTGGAACTTGCAAATCCCGTCAGCATGACCGCACTCATCATTGCTGTATACATCGCCAGAAAAATCCTTTTATTTTTATTAAACTTCATATACCCTCCTAACAATTTTGTTGCATAAATTTTTCCATTTAATTGCTATTCTTTATTAATATTATGCATTATTTTCATTTTTATTACAATTATTACAAAAATGTTACAAGCGATATAATATCATAAAATTGTGTGCATGTCAACTTTTTTATTTCATGCAGAAAATCCGTTCCTTTTTTCTACTCTATTTTTACTATTTTGTCTTTTCTAATAAGTCTGTGATTTCACAGCATAACGTCTTCGATAACCTCACTAAATATTCTACCTGGGCTTTGTTAATATTCTTTTGTTGTTGCTCATATTGTTGGATCGTTCTTAACGGAACACCGGATAATTCAGATAGTTCTCTCTGGCTCATTCCTGCATATTTCCGTAATATTTTCAGACTTGTTCCCTTCTTTGCTTTCATGTATAATTCATTCATCTTATCAGAGAATTGACGGATATCCATTTCATGGTACGGTGAATACAAACCGCAGACTTCTGTGATTGGAATATACTTTTCTATTTCCCTGAATGTAAGGGATGTCTCCCACTGATAATAAGCTAATGCCCAGCCTGTCCAATATTCTTCACTGCGGTCTACGGAATAACATGGTTTCCGGCGCTCATAGGCGATCTGTGATGCATCTAGTACTTCATAAGCCAGTTCTACTCCAGACATACCGGCAAGGAATCTATAGTCACCGCTTCCAAACTGCTCTGCTATTCCCGACATCAAAAACCAGTGATAAAACTGCTGTAAATCATAGCACATATCATATACAGCAAAATCCAACATTCTCGCAAGGTTTCTTCGTGCGGACTCCAAATAAACTCTATCGTAAGCGCAAATCATCTGATTTCATCTCCTCATCCATGATCTGTATTATATACAAATCTCCTTTTTGTCTCTTATTCCGTTCTACATCAAAATATTCTCTTCTGGCAGACCTGTCTCTCAACATCTTTTTCCTATACCATTCTTTACTTGCAGCTGATTCGTAACCGGTAAATTCAATCTGCTGAAATGCCTTTTTGCTTTTCAGTACAAACTGCTGTCCCAGTTTTCCAAGATGCATTGCCCGGTTTAACTGCCGATAGGAAATAGCCCCATTAATGAAATCTTGAGCAAAGGAAAAGTAACTGTCATCCGCACGATATCCGACAATTGCATCATATTCTTCATACTCTATTTTAAACTTCTTGAGGATATATTCTTTCGCCTCTGCTGCAAGAGCTGATGACACTTCGAATTCTCTATTCTCCAACAGAATCGACAGCCAGTGTAAAATACAGTATTTTTCATCATTCAGATTCAGAATTTCCAATCCTGAGCAATCAATTTCATAGCAATTTGCAATCCCATCTTTCTCTTTGGACACGCCCCATTCTCTTGCCATATCAATCTGCTCTGTACAATAAAATCCAAGTCCATAATCATTATATGGCTTTCCATACCCGAACTCAGGCTTCTCAATGATTTTAGATGAACCATGATAGATTTTTCTTTTCATTTGTTTTGCCAAAGGGACACCTTCTTTCTACTTCATTCTTTTTTAAGTCGCTGACCACGTATAATGTAACCGTGATAACTTATCCCGTTTTTACTATACTCCTTAAGGAGTATATTTTCAACTTTTAAATGTATGCCAGTTCAAAGAAAAAATTATTTTTTATAATAAAATACAGTTCCTGTAAAAAGTCTCACCTTCCCACAAGAACTGTATCTCTCAACATCATTTTATCTCATTCTTTACAATGTCACGATTTCTCCATCTTCATCCCAGAGATCATGCCAGTCTTTTGCTCCATGCCACAAGAACACCTGTCCTTTTACAAGGCGGTTTCCTTTTTCGAGTGTTGCGATCTTCGCCATCTCTTCTTCTGTCAGCGGATCTTCTGTCATTGCTTTTAAGTTGCTTACATAATTGTGAAGTGAGAACGGAATTGCGATCTCACCTCTCTGTCTTGCCCATTTCAGTGCAATGATCGCCGGGTGGCAGTTATGAGCCTTCGCAATCTCCTGCATAACCGGAGTCTGCAGATCTGCTACATCTTCCGGACACATGTCTCTCTCCGGTCTCATCGGAGAACCGATTGGCATATAACCTACCGGCTGGATATCGTGTGCTACGAGGTAATCGTAAAGTTCCTGTTGCTGGAAGCAAGGATGGATCTCAAGCTCACAGGCAACCGGTTTGATCTTCATCAATGGAAGTACTGCTTCGAGTTTCGGAATCGTCATATTGGAGATTCCGATGAATCTTGTCAGTCCGTCTTCGACGAGTTTTTCACACTGTCTGTATGTATTCATGAATTCTTCCACACTGAATGGTTTAGAATCCGGATTTCTTGACTCTACATCGCATTTTGGTGCATGGTAATTCGGGAATGGCCAGTGAATATAATACATATCCACATAATCACACTGGAGATCTGCGATACTTTTCTTGCAAGCTTCTTCGACATGTTCGTGCATATCGTTCCATACTTTTGTCATAATAAAGAGATCTTTACGTTCTACGATTCCCTCATCAAATGCATTTTTAAATACTTTACCGATCTCCGGTTCATTTCCGTAGCATGCGGCACAATCAAACATGCGGTATCCGCTTTTGATTGCTCCGTCTACTGCTTCAGCAATCTGATCTGCTGTAAATCTGTCGGAACCAAATGTTCCCATTCCGATACATGGTGCTTCATCACCTGTGTAGAATTTTACTTTTGGCACATCTGCCGGATTAATAAATTCACCCATGATAATTCTCCTTTTATCTAATCTAACCGATCTTCTCAATCTCCACCTGTGGATAGATCTTTTCCATATCTTCTTTTACGAAGAATCCTGTTTCTTCTCTGAGTGCTGCTGCCGCTGAGATCGCACTTGCTTTCTTCAATGTCTCTTCAACCGAAAGTCCTTCGCTAAGTCCAAGAGCGAACCCGGCGATCATGGAATCTCCGCATCCTACTGTGTTTACCGCATCGATCTTCGGCACACGTGCGCGAAAGATTCCGTCGTCACATACGACAAAGGAACCGTCTCCACCGAGTGACACTGCTACGATCTCGACTCCATCTGCATGAATCTGTTTTGCCGCATCTACCATGTCCTGGAAGTTGTCGCAGCTTTTTCCTGTCAACATACGGATCTCATCAATGTTTGGCTTGATCATCGTCGGCTTTGCCTCGATTCCCATCTCAAGCAGTTTTCCACTTGTATCAAGGATGACTTTCTTTCCTGCTTCTTTGCAGATTCTTACAAGACGCTGATAAGCTGTTCCGTCAAGTCCTTTTGGAACACTTCCTGACATAGCAACAACATCTGCTTTCTTCACCAGTTCTGTGAAATGTTTTTCGAATCCCTTAAATTCTTCCTCAGATACCGTGAATCCCGGCTCAAGAAATTCTGTCTGCACGTGATTGACTTCATCCCAGATGTTGATACAGGATCGGCTCTCTTCTTCCAGATGATAGAATTCGCTCTTGATTCCAAATGGTTTCAGTGCGTCTTCGATATAATTTCCTGCATGACCTCCGACAAATCCTGTTGCGACCACTTCCGCTCCTGCGATAGATGCCGGCTTGGATACATTTAATCCTTTTCCACCTGGCGTATACGCACATTCTTTCACACGGTTGACTTCACCGACCTGATAGCCTTCCACAACATATCTTTTGTCGATTGCTGCATTTAATGTTACTGTAAGTATCATATTCGGTACAGAGCTTTGACAGATCAAAGCTCTTGTCCCCCTCTCTGATTAATCTTCGTTTACAAGCATTACTTTTCCCTGTACAAGTCCCGGTGTCTTAAACATCTGGAATGCTTCCTGTGCCTGACTCATCGGAACCATTTTGTAAATAAATCCTTTGTCGAATTTCAGCTGTCCTGTTGCAAAGTAATGTGCTGTCAGCTCCCACTCTTTGCCCGGGAACGGTGCGCTGTAGGACATCCAGGATCCTGTCAGTTTGAACTCTTTACGATTCATGTTCTCCCACATTGCCGGTGTGAACTCAAGATTCACATGTGGTGTTCCGATAAAGCATACATGGGATTTGTTTCCTGCAAGCTCAAAGGCCATATGCATGGTCGGAACCTGTCCGGCTGTCTCGAATACAAATCCATATCCTTTGCCGCCTGTGATCGCCATTGCCTCTTCCATGAAATTCTCTTTCGTTGTGTTGACAACTTCGTCAGCTCCAAGACGTTTCGCAAGTTCAAGTCTCTCATCACTGATGTCGAAAACTACAACTTTCTTGGATCCGAAGATCTTGCACCACTGCATTGTGAACATTCCGATCGTTCCGCCGCCGAGTACTGCAACATACTGTCCGCCCTGATAATCATTCTGGAACACTCCGTGGATCGCTACAGTTGCAGGCTCAAACATAGCCGCCTGTTCATACGGAATGCCTGGATCATATACAACTGCATTTTGCTCTGGGATCACTACATAATCGGCATTGGATCCCTGCTCTCTGGAACCAATAAAACTGTAATGTTTGCACAGAGAGAAGTTTCCGTTCTGACAGTCATCACATTTCATACATGGTTTCAACGGTGCACCGGATACGTGATCTCCAACCTTAACCTTTGTTACACCTTCACCTACTTCTACAACATCTCCTGAGAACTCATGTCCAAGTACGATTGGATAGAAATGAACTCCGTTATGAAGTACTCGTGGAATATCAGATCCGCAGATACCGGAACATTTTACTTTGACCTTAACTTCGCCCGGTCCCGGTGTCGGTTCTTCGTAATCAAGATACTGTACGTCTTCGTTGGCGCATACAACTGCTGCTTTCATTTTCAAGATCCTCCTTTTTGGTCTTTTGTTAATTTATTTCTTATTCATGGTTTTTCGCCATAGTGTCCTTTAATTGTTTATAAAGCTCTATATATGTTTCGTAATTTCTATCATAAACTTTTCTGTTTTCATTATTCGGTTCGTGGGAACGCTTCTCTTCAACAGTAAGCTTCACCGCCTCGTCAAAGTCTTTGTACATTCCGATTCCGACTCCGGCAAGGATCACTGCACCGAGTGTTGTTGCTGTGTCAGAGGATGGAACAACAATTGGTTTTCCTGTGATGTCAGACTTGATCTGTGTCCACAACAAGGAGTTTGCTGATCCGCCCATCGCACGCAGGACTTCTACTTTCGCTCCGGCTTCTTCCGCAACATCAAGGTTATGCTTCAATGCATATGCTGTTCCTTCCATTGCCGCACGGATGAAGTGTCCTTTTGTCTTACTGAAATCTAATCCGTAGTAGACACCTTTTGCGTTTGGATCCCAGATCGGAGTTCTCTCACCGGACATATATGGGAGGAAGATCACTCCGTCACTTCCCGGTGCTACTGCTGCCGCCTCTTCATTAAATAAATCCAGCGAGCTTTTTCCCTGACGTTTTCCTTCTTCTCTTTCGTACGCTCCGAACTCCCGTTCAAGCCAGCGCATCACTCCGCCGCCTCCGGTTGTTCCGCCTTGTAAGAGCCAGCAATCCGGCACGACGTGAAATCCAAGGATCAACCGTTCATCGGCACGATACTGGTCGGTACAGATACTCATTCCCCCTGCCTGTCCACCTTGTTCCTGTGTCTCTCCACTGTGGATCACGCCTGCACCGAGAGTTCCACATGCTGCATCGAGTCCTCCGGCCACGACCGGTGTTCCTTCTGCCAGTCCGCTTTCTTTCGCAGCTTTCTCATTTACCTCACCGATCACTTCATGACAGGCATGGATTTCCGGCAATAGCTCAGAAGAAAATCCAAATACCTGACACATCTCTTCCTTCCAGGTTCCTGTTCTCATATCGAAGCAGTGAAGGCCATATCCCTGAGAAAGGTCCTGTGTCATCACACCGGTCAGTTTGTATGCAATGTAACTGTTGGATTGAAGGATCTTATAAGTCTTTGCATAGACTTCCGGCAGGTTTCTCTGATACCAGATAATCTTTGCAGTTGTATAAGACGGCTGCAAAGAGTTGCCGCAAAGCTCGAAGATCTTGTCTTTCCCAATCTTTTCATTGAATTCTTCACAGATATCTGTGGCTCTTGTGTCCATCCAGATTGGGGTATTCGTAAGTACATTTCCGTCTTTATCTACTGCAATTGCAGACCAGCTCTGCCCATCGATCCCGATTCCTTTGATCTCTTCCGGGGAAATATTTCCCTTTGCGAGCACCTTTGGGATTGCATCGCAAACTGCTTCCCACCATTCTTCCGGATTCTGTTCTGCCCATCCGGGATGTGGGTAATAGACCTGATAATCACCGGTTCCGGTTGCCCTGACGGTTCCGTCTTTTGCAAAGACTGCAATCTTGCAGGCACTGGTTCCGATATCTATTCCTAATAAATATTCTCCCATGGTCTCCTCCTCTTTATGAAATGTCCGCCACTGATTCTCCTTCTACGAATCCGGTTTTCAGCCAGATTGTCTCTGTTGTTTCTATTTTGTCTGATGTTTTATCTGATGTTTCATCCTTATCTTCGAGACGGCTCAATAACAGATTCGCTGCCGCTTGCCCAATCTGTTCCGTTGGCTGTGTCACGATTGACAGTCTTGGTACTACAGCTCTTGCAAAATCCACATTATCGAATCCAATCACAGACAACTGTTTTGGAACTTTAATTCCAAGATCATTGATCTCCATCATTGCTCCGACTGTCATCTCGTAGTTGGAGATAAATACTGCCGTCATATCTGGATTGTCTTCATAAAGCTTGCGCATTGCTTTCGCTCCTCCGGCAATCGTGTAGTTACCATCTGCCAGAAGTTTTGTATCTTTTCTATCTGTTTTGTCTTTTAAATCTGATTGTTGTTCTGATTGAGCTTTTGATGATTCCTGTAGCGCAAGCTTATATCCTCGTTGACGTTCTCTGGCTGTATATACCTTATCCGGTCCTGTGATCATACCAATCTTCTTATGCCCTTTTTTCATCAGCCGTTTCACTGCGTTCTGCGCAGCTCCTTCATTATCTACAAGAACGCAGTCACAATCTCCGTTCTCCATCCTTCGGTCGATCAATACAACCGGTCTTCCGGATTTTCTAAATCTATCAAATACTTTCTTCTCTGCTCCGGTTGGCATCATGATCAAGCCATCCACTCTTCTGTGAAGAAGGAATTCTGCCGCCTCTTCTTCTCGCTTCACATCGGATCTGCAGTCACAGATCATCGTCGCATATCCATGACTTCTTAATAAATCTTCCGCTGCTGTAATGATCTCTGAAAAGAAAATGTTGTTTAACTCGGGCAAGATGATTCCGATGGTCTTCGTTCGGTTTGTCTTTAATCCTCTTGCAACTTCATTTACCTCAAAATGAAGCTTCTCAATTGCCTCTTCGATCTTGATTCTATTTTTCTCACGCACATTTCCTCCATTTAGATAAGAAGAAATTGTTGCAAGTCCAAGCCCTGTCTCTCGGGCAATGTCTTTCATCGTTGCACCCATAAGCTTATTTCCTTATTCTGTATCTTGTAAGCTATTACTCATTTTATTCTGCTTTTCCATCACATCCGCACATCTTCATGCGTGCGATCACCTGTTCTTTTACGGCTTCCATCGCAACAACACCGAGTTTCTTCGGATCGAATGTCTCTGGCTTCTCTTCAAGCAGTTTCTTCACGGCATCTGTGTATGCAACACGAAGCTCAGTAGCAAAGTTGACTTTACACATTCCACGCTCTACACATTCTCTTACATCTTCTTCACTCAGTCCGGAAGCTCCATGAAGCACGAGTGGAACATCTACAACTTCTTTGATCGCGCTTACTCTTGGCTTGTCAAGAACCGGGGTTCCTACATAAAATCCGTGCGCTGTTCCAATCGCTACTGCAAGAGAGGAAACTCCTGTGCGCTCTACGAATTCTTTCGCTTCCTGCGGATCTGTGTTCGTATCAGCATCAGCCTCAAGGTCGTCTTCCTTTCCGCCAACTTTACCAAGTTCAGCTTCTACCGGAATGCCAAATGCATTTGCTACATCTACAACCTTCTTCGTCACTGCAACATTATTCTCAAAATCTTCGTGGGAACCGTCAATCATAACAGATGTGTAACCAGCTTTCATTGCCTGGACTGCAAGTTCAAAGCTATTGCCGTGATCCAGATGCAGGCATACCGGGATCTTTGTTTTCGCAGCTTCTGCTTTCACGATTCCTGCAAATGTCTCCAATGTTCCGTACTTTACAGTAGAAGGTGTTGTCTGAAGCATCACCGGTGCGTTCAGCTCCTCCGCTGCGGCGATGACTGCTTTAACCATCTCCATATTCTCTACATTGAATGCGCCTACTGCGTATCCACCCTTCTTTGCGTCTAAAAGCATCTTTTCTGATGTAACTAATGGCATCGTATCGTCCTCCTTATTTTTAAAACCGAAACGTTTCGGTTTTGCTTATGTATTTATTTTAGTGCAGGATTTACTGATTGTCAAGATATTACAAAATGAATGTAAGTATATTTTTATTAAAGCTGCAAATAATGTAAAAAAACACTTCAGGAGGTCTGATGAAATGAAAAACAGAACGAAAAAGAGATGGTTTGCTTTAATCATCCTCTTACTCTGCGCAGTTGTTATTGGTCTGTTTTATTGGAATGGACAGAAGAAAATGCAAAATGATGAGGGATATCTTGTGAAATATTCGTTACCGAATAAGAAACTGGAGGTGATCGTCCATGGCATCTGAATCAACAACTCTTTATCTCAAAGCAGACAGGAATGTTGAGGTATCAAAGCAAAACGTCATGTTAGGAGACCTCCTGAATATGGAGTGTTCCGACAAGACCATCCTGATGAAAGTAAAAACTTTGCGGATCTTGAAGATCCGGGAGGAAAAAGAACAGCGCTATGTAATTTCCGTGTTGAAAATCATTGCCTGTATTCATGAACAGTATCCCAGACTTGAGATTCAAAATCTAGGAGAAACAGATATTATTGTTACTTATGAAAATCAGAAAACACCACCGCTTCTCTGGCACATTTTAAAGGTAATACTGGTATCAGCAGTGATTTTCTTTGGATCTGCCTTCTCGATCATGGCATTCAACAATGATGTTGGGGTAACGAAGCTGTTTGGTCAGATTTATGAACTGATCATGGGAAAGAAGACAGATGGTTTTTCTGTTCTGGAAGTCACGTATTCCATAGGGCTTGCAATCGGGATTCTAATATTTTTTAATCACTTTGGTAAGAAACGCTTTACAGTAGATCCTACACCGATGGAAATACAGATGCGTCTTTATGAAAATGATATCCAGACAACTTTAGTAGAAAATGCCACACGACAAAAGAAAGAACTGGAGGTCGGAAAATGAACTTGTTGCAGATAATTTTCCTGGCATTGCTTGGTTTAAGTGCCGGAATGATAGTAGCTGGCGGTGTCTTTTCTTTCATTGTGGAACTTGGTGTGATCTCAGATTTTGCAGATCGTACCCATACCGGCAATCATATTTTAATTTATGAAGATATGGTAGCAGCCGGTGCGATCCTTGGAAACCTGTTTCAGATTTTTGAAGTTAATCTTCCTGGAAGAATGATATTTCTTGCAATTTATGGACTTTTCGGAGGGATTTTTGTTGGTTGCTGGGCAATGGCACTTGCAGAAATATTGAATGTATTTCCCATTTTTATGAGACGGGCAAGAATTGTCCGGTATCTCGCAGTGTTTGTGGTAATGGTTGCATTAGGGAAAGGAATCGGAGCAGGATTGTTTTTTTGGAAAAGATGGTAAACTCTACCGCTTCATTTCTTTCCGCATCCGCTCCAGCACCTTTTTTTCTGTCCTTGACACCTGCACCTGAGACATTCCCATTTTCTTTCCTATCTCAGCCTGCGTCTTTCCTGCAAAATATCTCAGATAAATGATCGTCCGTTCCTTCGCTTCAAGTGTTTCCAGTACTTCTTTTAATACAATCCGGTCAAGCACCTTTTCTTCCTGTCTGTCTTTTTCTTCCAGCTTATCCATCAGAAGAATCTCGCTTCCCTCCTTCTGATGGATCGGCTTATATATGGATTCTACCTCCACTGACGACTCCATTGCCTGGACGATCTCCTCACAATCTATCTGAAGCTCTTCTGATAATTCTTTCAATGTCGGTTCTCTCCCGAGTATCCTGGTCATCTTTTCTCTCGCCTGCAGACTCTTATAGGACAGCTCTCTCAATGAACGGCTGACTTTTATCATCCCGTCATCTCTCAAAAAACGCCGGATTTCTCCTGATATCATTGGAACAGCATAGGTTGAAAACTGTACTTCATAAGAAAGATCAAATTTATCAATTGCCTTAAGCAGTCCAATGCTTCCAATCTGAAACAAGTCTTCCGGTTCTGCACCTCTTCCGTAAAATCGCTTTACTACGCACCAGATAAGACCTATATTTTTCTCGACAAGTTCTTCTCTCGCTTTTTTATCTCCGTCATGTGACTTTCTGATTAAAGCGATTGTGTCGTCCATATTCTGCTCCCTTTACCTATTGTCTTAGTCATTTTTACACTGGTTCCTTCCCCTACCTTGGACTCTACTTCCACACTATCCATAAATGCTTCCATAAAAGAAAATCCCATTCCTGACCGATCATCCTCCGGTTTTGTTGTAAACATCGGTTCCATTGCTTTTTCCACATTTGCAATACCTTTCCCACGGTCCGATATTTCTACTGTAAAAAGCTGGTTTTCTATACTACAGTGTATCCTTACTGTCTCTACTCGCTGTTCATATCCGTGGATAATCGCATTCGTTACAGCTTCTGACACTGCAGTCTTCACATCTGCCACTTCTTCCACCGTTGGATTAAGTTGTGTTAAAAAGGATGCTACTGATACTCTGGCAAATCCCTCATTTTCTGATCTGCTGTCAAAACGGATCTCCATCTCATTATTCTGTGTATTACTCGCCTCCATCAATCTTCCCCCTCATAAATCTGCATAATCTTTGTTGCTCCTGAAAATGTAAGAATCTTCCGGATTCTTTCGTTCGTATGTACCGCCCAGACTTCTCCTCCGATCAGACTAACGGTCTTATACCTCCCCATAATGATTCCAATTCCTGAACTATCCATAAAATCTGTCCTGTCAAAGTCAAAGATCACATATCTGATATGATTTCTGCTGATCACTGCATCCGCTTCTTTCCTGATTTCATCTGCATTATGATGGTCTACCTCTCTTGGAAGATAGATCGTCAGACAATTTTCCTGTACCTGATATCTCATATATTTTCATGCCTCCTGCTTTTCTCATTTTCCATTTAATTACCTGAATCCGTACGCTAAAAAAGGATATGCTTCTTCGCATATCCTTTTCCTTCGTAATCTTATTCGTTATCCTCTGTGTTGTCAGAATTATCGGAATCTCCATTCTCCCCATTATCCTGAGAATTATCATAGCGATTGGAGTTATCGGAATTTTCTGAGTTCTCTGATACTGAACTGCTATCTGCACTTGTATCTGAACTTGTGTCTGCACTGGCATCTCCATTCAGAATTGCAAGCTGCTTTTTCGCATCATCAATATATTTGGAATTGTTATAAGTATCTACCATCTTCTGATACCAGGTCTTTGCATTCTCTGTATCACCTTTTCCCTGATAAGCCTGTGCCAGACGATAAATAGCCTGTCCATCATTATAACTTTCGTCCATCTTCACAACCTTCGTCAGGTACTCAATCGCCTGATCATAGTCCTTTGATTCCAATGAATCTACACCGGCTGCATATCTTCTCCTGCATGCTGTTGGGAAAATAGAATCAGAAAGTGTATCATACATCTCTTTTCCACTGTCTCCAAGAGAATCTCTTGTAATCTCAAGCAGCGCGTCTGCCATATCTGTATAACTATATTCTCCGGAATGACTCTGACTTGAAACCTGAAGCAGTTTCTCATAACTGTCAGATGTTGCCTTTGCCTGATCAACTGCTTTCTGTGCCTCGTCTCCGGCTGTTCGATACTGATCCAGTGTTCTTGTCTGGGCACTCACCTGTGCTTCCAGTGTGTTGATCTGTTCACTGTATGCACGCATCTGATTATTCAACTTCTCCGAACGGTTCTGATTCACCGCCGGAGCAACAAGAAACCAAATCAAAGCAGCACCAAGAACCATTCCGATCAATATATTGGCAAATGCAAGCTGCTGTGCCATGTCCCGGATCTTAGAACGTTTTGGCTGAATGATCGTCTCATTTCCAAGACTATATTCTACTGCTGCACTTTTTGGTTTCCGGAAACTTCTCTCTGCATCCTTCCCGTGTCTGCCACGCTGTTTTGTGACTTCTCTTAGATAGGTCAGTGTCAGTTCATTTGTTGTATCTAATTTCTTTGCTTCTATAAGAATCTGTCTTGCCTTTGTATTCTGATTCGTCTGTATATAAATCAGAGCCAGAAGCTGATACGCCTTCAGAAATGTCGGATGAGATGCGATCACCTGTTTCAACTGGATGATAGCAAGATCTTCCCCGTTCTGCTGACAGTAAACCAGACACTGGTTAAACTTCTTAATTGCCTGATTCAGTGATTCTAGTTCATTCGCTGAATTCTGTACTTTTTTAATATAATAATCCGCAATATTATCTCTTGGGCACAGATTCTTACTGATGATCCACTCCACAAGAGCTTCTGAAACTTCCCCTATGCCATAATACACAAGACCTAAAAGATTCCGCGCCGCAATATTCTCCCTGTTATACTGCAGGCTCTGCTGCAAGGAAACAATTGCCCCGGACATATCTCTCACCTGGGCTTTGCGCAGTCCATCATTGTACCAGGAATTTGACTGATACATGATCTTCTTTGTGTAATCCATTTATACCCACCACTATCTTTCTATCTTCTCACCGTTTTTTCTTTCTTTGCCATAACCTCTTTTACGATGTCCTGCATATCTGTCAGATCTTCCTTGTAAACAGCTTCCTCAATCTGGTCCACCTCGAGACTTGGCTTGAATTTTCTAAGTTCTTCTTCATAATTAAGCATCTGCAATCAAACCTCCCCACATCCGCTTAAAGATTCCTGTATGATCTCTTTGATCATTCCTGTCAGGTAAAGAGAACCGAGACAATATACCGTTCTTCTCCCCTGAATCCGCAATACATACTGCATTGCCTCTTTGACAGATTCAATCACAGTCACCGGCTGTTCTGTATATTTCCGGAACAGTTCACCTAGAATGTGTGCGTCTGTCGCACGATCTCCATCGATCAATGTTACTACATATTCTTCCGCATCAGCATGTTTGCATAGATACGAAATCATTTCTTCATATTCTTTATCTTTTACCGCCGAAAATAAAATAATATTTCCATCTGGATTCTTCGGCACACTTCTTACAAATGCCTGAATGGCACTCACATTATGCGCTCCGTCAACGTATACTTTTGGAAGAATCTCTTCCATTCTTCCTGCCCATTTCACCCTGGCAAGTGCTATTCTCCACTCTTGTGGATGACCGTTTTCTTTGAAAAGATAACGCATCACTTCCATCGCAAGCAGTGCATTCCCCGGCTGATAGGTTCCAATATTATTTAATTTCCACGTGGTAGTTCCATAATAAGCACTTGCGCAGGAAAATGCAATATGTTTATCTTCAATTCCAAGAATTTCGTACGCATCTTTCCCTATTTTTTTACAGAAACAGCCTTCTTTTTCTGCTGTTTTTTCAATTACAGAGTCACTTCCCGGTGCTGTCTGTGCAAAAAACACCGGAACTTCCGGCCGGATGATTCCTGCTTTCTCTCCCGCAATCTGTTCCACTGTATCACCAAGATATTCCATATGATCCAGACCGATCGATGTGATCACGCAGGCGACCGGTTCTACAGAACTTGTTGCATCCAGCCGACCTCCAAGTCCTGTCTCAAGGACAATGTATTCCATTTCTGCTCTGTCATAAGCTTTCATCGCCATTGCAAATAAAAATTCGAAAAATGTCGGATGCTCCAATCCTACATCCTGCAGCTTTCGGACAGCCTGCATGGTCTCTTCAAATACTTCGCAGAAATCCTCATCACTGATCTGCTTTCCGTTCAGAACGATCCGTTCATTCATTTTCACCAGATGCGGTGAAGTAAACAATCCGGTGCTTTTTCCTTCTGCCCGGAGCATCGCATCCAGATAAGCGCATACAGAACCTTTTCCATTCGTTCCCGCTACATGAATGATCTTCTTTCCATTCTGTGGATTTCCCAAAAACAGAAGCATCTCTCTGGTATGATCCAGAGAGTGCTTTCTTGTAAATCTTGGAATTTCTTCTATATAGGTTACGATTTCCTTATAGGTCATTTTTTCTTTTCTTCCTTTTGTTCTACAAAGGCCTGTCTTCCATTCTCAACATCCGTATCCTGGTCTGTCACTTCTACAAGCTGGCCTCCTGTATATTCATAAGTCTTCGATGTACGGAAGATTGTATTGCTTGAACCGCACTGTGCAACCATGATCTGATCGCCATCTTTAATTTCTGACTCTTTCAGATCCAGTCTTGTATTGTTCAGGAATTTTGTTGTCTGCTTCTCTCCGTTGATATAAACCTTACTTTGTTTTGTAAAGTTCTCTCCGTAAATGCTATAAGTTCCTTTCAGCTGCTCCACAACACTGGTGATCGTCGCATCCTTTACCCCCATGACCATATGTCCTTCTGTGATCGGAGCTCCACTGTCCTTGTATACATACTGTTTTCCGTACATGATATCATACTGGAGTAATTCCAGATCAGCAAGATAATTCTTTGTCTGTCTTCTCTGCTGATGGTAATTGAAAATAGTTCCTGTATGAATATCCAAACGATCAAAGACATCTGCCATAATCTGGTAAGCAGCGATATTCCCGTCTTTCTTTTCCAGTCCAATGTTGTCCCAGATAACATAATTCGTATTGTACAGATATTTTCCTTTCAGGTCTTTCGCTTCCAGACCAAGTGTCGGGAGATGGTCTCCGTAGAATACGAGCACTGTCGGTTCACCTCTCTGCTCGATTGCATCAATCAGCTGTCCGACGAACTTGTCCATCTCATGAACTTCATTTACATAGTACTCCCATGCATTTCTCTTACCTTCATCTTCCACTCCGGTCACTTTGATCTCTGGATTTTCCAAGGTTGGCTCTGTCGGATAATCTCCATGTCCCTGCACACTGATTGTACATACAAAGTCTGTTCCGTCTGTTGTATCCAGAGACTCCATGATGTTCGGAACAAGAATATCATCTGTCGCCCATCCCTTCGGAGTCGTCTTTAAGATATTCATAAATTCCTTACTTGTATAATGGTCAAATCCCATGTTGTTGTATACTTTGGCACGACTGTAGAAATTACCGCCGTTGTTGTGAAGTGCTTCTGCACCATACCCAAGAGATGCAAGCGCACTCGCCGCACTCTCAAGAGGTGTCGTCTTCACATAAGTCTTGTATGGATACTCTCCCGGTCCGAAGAAACGCATATTCATTCCGGTAAGCACCTCGAACTCTGTATTCGCTGTACCTGCTCCGACAGATGGAACTTTAAAATATCCGGAAGAATAGTCAGCATAAAGCTTTCTGAGATTTGGGATCGGATCCTCGGAAAATCGCAGCCATTCTACCTCTGTCGGATCAAAATAAGATTCCAACTGGACAAACATGATATTCGGCAGCTCCTCTTTCGAACGGCTTGTCTCACTCACGTTAAGACATCCATCCTTGTTAATCTCCGCCATCGTCTCTTCACTGTAACCGGCCGGCTGATTGATTCCTGTATTAAATAAACTTGCTGCGAAGCAATATGGAAATCCATAGTCTTCATAAGCAAATGCGATATTTCCAAAATAATTTGAGATCACTCTCTTGTCGATTGCAACATCAGTAAGCCCTACATAGGCAAATCCGGATGCCACAACAGCGATCACTGCAATAATGCGGTGCATCTTTCCAGTATACTGCCCACCGCGGCGCCACATGGAAATCACCCACAAAACAACAGCAACGATTCCAATGGTTAGCATCACGATCTCAAAGCCATTAAAGTAATTGCTTGTCAGTTCCAAAGCATCTGACAGAACTTTCAAGTCCTGCGCATTGAACGGTGTCACTCGCTTCAGGAGCAGATACCCGTTACATGCTCCCAGAAACAGCCAGAATACACAGAGAAGGATTCTGACAAATACACGTCTGCGGAACAAATACACAATCATAAATGTTGCAAATATTAAAAATGCGTTAAACAAAAACACGAGTGGTGTTCCTGTCATGTAGCTCCATGCTTCAAAAAAGGAATGCCTTGAAATCACCTCGATCAAAAAGTTCAAAACACAGGCCAGCAGATAGTGAAGAACGAGTGAAAATCTGTTCATCCACTTATAAACCGGCTGCATCTTCTTCGCAAATTTACTGTTTCTTCTTTCTTCCAGGATTCTCTGGCGTCTTGCTTTTTTCTCTTGATAGTGTCTCTTGATATCTTCTGGTTTCAGATTTTTGACCTTTGTAAAAAATCCTTTGACATCTGGTTTTTTAATATGAATCCGCTTCATCTATAACCTCTTTCTTATAGGCAAAATGCACGGCCCGGGATTTTACATCCCTTCTGCCGTGCGACTTTTTGCCGTCTAATACCTGATACTGTGTCTAAACTGCTATTTACAGTTTCCTGCTTTTTTGCAGCTTTTCTCCCCCCACAGTTATCTGAGACTATCGATTCTCTCTTTTACCTGCTCAAGCATCTGTGTGTATTTCTCAAGTTTATCACGCTCAGCCTGAACTTTATCTGCAGGTGCTTTGCTTGTGAATCTTTCATTTGCAAGCATTCCCTGTGCTCTCTTGATCTCGCTGTTGAGTCTCTCTTCCTCTTTCTTCAGTCTTTCTCTCTCCTGCTCGAAGTCTACAAGGTCTTCCAGCGGCAGGTAAACTGTTGCTCCCGGAACAACGATAGATACTGCATCATCAGCAACATCTTTCTTCTCATAGTGAAGAATAATATCGTTTGCCAGCATCAACGGTTTTACAGATTCCTTGAATACTTCAAGTGCTGTAAGCAGTTTTGAATCACTGCTGATAATATAAACCTTTGTACGTTTGTTATTCGGAACATTCATCTCAGCACGCATATTTCTGATTCCGCGTGTGATTGCTTTTACATGTTCCATAACTTCTGCAGCATATGGGAACTCCCAATCCTCTCTGTATACCGGCCAGCTTGACATCATCAGTGACTCTTCCTCCGGTACAAGTGCTCCATAAATCTCTTCTGTGATAAATGGCATAAATGGATGAAGAAGCTTCAGTGCCTGTCCAAGTACTGTCTTAAGTACCCACAGAGCACAGTTTGCGGACTGTGAATCTTCCTCCGCATGGTAGATACGATATTTTGCGATCTCTACATACCAGTCACAGAACTCATCCCAGATAAAGTCATGAACTTTTTGAACTGCGATACCGAGTTCGAACTTATCCATGTTCTCTGTCATTTCTTTTGTCAGGCTGTTTACCTTGGAAAGGATCCATCTGTCTGCTGGTTTCAGCAGGAAGTCTTCCGGTTCTTCTACAACGTTCTTCTCCATGTTCATCATGATAAATCTTGATGCATTCCATACTTTGTTTGCAAAGTTACGGCTTGCCTCAACACGCTCGTTGTAAAAACGCATATCGTTACCAGGTGCATTTCCTGTGATCAGTGTCAGTCTCAGGGCATCTGCACCGTACTTGTCGATGATCTCAAGCGGATCGATACCATTTCCAAGAGACTTACTCATCTTACGTCCCTGAGAGTCTCTTACAAGACCGTGGATCAGTACTGTGTTAAACGGAGCTTTTCCTGTATGCTCATATCCTGAGAATACCATACGGATTACCCAGAAGAAGATGATATCATATCCAGTTACAAGAACGTCTGTCGGATAGAAGTAGTCAAGGTCTTCTGTCTTCTCCGGCCATCCAAGTGTGGAGAACGGCCACAATGCTGAAGAGAACCATGTATCAAGTGTATCTTCATCCTGTGTGAAATGTGTACATCCACAGTGTGGGCATTTCTCCGGTGCTTCTTTTGCAACTACGAATTCACCGCACTCATCACAGTAATAAGCCGGGATTCTGTGTCCCCACCAGATCTGACGGGAGATACACCAGTCTTTGATGTTCTCAAGCCAGTGAAGATAAATCTTGTCAAAACGCTCCGGCACGAAACGAAGCTCGCCGGTCTTCAGTGCATTGATCGCCGGTTTTGCAAGTTCTTCCATCTTTACGAACCACTGCTGTTTGATCAACGGCTCAACTGTTGTACCACAACGGTCATGAGTTCCTACTGCATGCATGTGCGGAACAACCTTTACAAGGTATCCCTGCTCATCCAGATCTGCTACGATTGCCTTTCTGGCCTCGTAACGATCCATTCCTGCGTATTTTCCGCCCTTCTCGTTAATTGTTGCATCATCGTTCATGATATTGATTTCCGGAAGGTTGTGACGCTTTCCTACCTCGAAGTCATTCGGGTCATGTGCCGGTGTGATCTTAACAGCACCTGTTCCGAATTCTTTGTCTACATAATAGTCTGCAACGATCGGAATCTCACGATTTACAAGCGGAAGGATTGCCATCTTTCCTACGATATCTTTGTATCTCTCATCATCCGGGTGAACGGCGATTGCTGTATCTCCGAGCAGTGTCTCCGGACGTGTTGTTGCGATCTCAAGGAAACGGTCTGTTCCGGCGATCGGATACTTGATGTGCCAGAAGTTTCCGTCCTGATCCTCATGCTCTACCTCTGCGTCTGACAGAGATGTCTTACATTTCGGACACCAGTTGATGATTCTGGAACCTTTGTAAATATACCCCTTGTTGTATAAGTTGATGAATACTTCTTCTACAGCTTTGGAACATCCCTCGTCCATTGTGAAACGCTCTCTGTCCCAATCACAGGAGATACCAAGCTTCTTCAGCTGATTCTCGATTGTTCCTGCGTACTCTTCTTTCCACTGCCATGTTCTCTCAAGAAATCCCTCTCGTCCGAGCTCTTTCTTGTCGATTCCCTCTTCTTTGAGCTGATTTGTAACCTTAACCTCTGTAGAGATTGCTGCATGGTCTGTTCCCGGGATCCACAGTGCGTTATATCCTTCCATTCTCTTGTAACGGATCAGAATATCCTGCAGTGTATTGTCAAGTGCATGTCCCATATGCAGCTTTCCTGTAATATTCGGAGGCGGCATTACTGTTGTAAATGGTTTCTTACTTCTGTCTACTTCAGCATGAAAATACTTGTTCTCACACCATCTCTCATAGAGTTTCTCTTCGATCTGTTTCGGATCGTAAGTCTTTGCGAGTTCTTTGCTCATGATTGTTCTCCTTTTTCCACATATTATGTTAATTTTGTAGTTGTTTTCCACAATCTCATTGTTTTAAAAGTGGATATCTCTTTCTTCTATAACTAGAAAACGCCCTCTACTTCACGTAAAGGGCGAAAATCTCGCGGTACCACCTTATTTATATATGTAAGAACTTATTACTGTTTGTATTAACCTTGTTCTTTACATATACATCTCTTCGTTCTGTAACGTGAACGACTCCGGGAACTCCTATCCAACCTCTTCGACCTTTCAGAATTCCGACTCCGAAGCTACCTTCCATCATCCTTTTTCCAAACCGTCTCACAGCCAGATCCTCTTAGCAATCTGAACGGTTCTCTCTGTGGGAAGTAATGATGTACTCCTCTTCTTCAACACCTGTATCTTTACATAGTTGTTAAATACTTTTTAACTGTTACTACTATAGCTGTCAAAGGCTGATTTGTCAAGGGATTTCCCTTTCTTTAAGAAATCTTAAAATATCATAACCACAGCCGGAAGTCCAGCCATATCTTCTTAACCTTGCTCTTTTAGAAGTAAATGTTGCAACATCCCTGCAATATCATACCCGTAGTTCTCTCCTGTCGCCCAACCGGCTCCTTCCGGGTTCTCTTTCTGTCCCAGCCATTGTACATAAGGTGCGGAAGCTTTTTTCACATATTCATAACGGTTATCCACGCAAGTCTGATTCAGCGGTTCATCTGTCGCATAGGCCTTCAGATGCTGTATCTGTGCCCGCACTCCTGTTCTGACATCCGGATAAGAATTTCCCGGCACTCCTCCCCCGGTTGTTCCTATTCCGGCAAAATTGAACTGTTCAATACTTACATCACCGCCAAACTGAAGAAATCCAGTCTCTTTCATTGCCTGGGTAAATGCAACCTCTGCCCGGATGTCTTCTGCCTCTGCTTCTTCACAGTAGATCTGGCAGAATGTTTCTATGGTATCTGCTCCACCTTTTGCCAGTTCTTCCGACGGATATTCGTATCCCGATTGATTGAAATAATCTGCAAGCTCATCCACCGTAACAACACTCTCCCCCATAACCGGATACTGCCCGGCCGGAGAACACATCTGTGCTGTTATTGCTACGCTGTCAGTCTGTGCAACTTCTTCTATCGAATCTGTTGCCTCTTCCGCAACTCCTTCCTTTTCGTTTTGTATGTCAGAATCTGATTTCTGTTCTACTTCTGACTGTTTCATAACATTATTTTTCTGGTTCTGAGGAATCATTCCGTTTCTTCCTGCCATTGCCAGAATCACTACCAGAAAAACTCCCATTGCTGCTTCTATATAAATAGGTAATTTCATTTCGCGCTTCCTGTCCATTTCCCAGGTATTTGATATAGTATATACAACAATTCTTTCAGATAATACTCAATTAATAAATAGGTACCGTTACCCGAGAACTTTAAAAACATGCCTAAAAATAGAAGCAAAAGAGAGTGTAAAAAAAGAAGCTACAATACGCAGCTTCTTTTTTACTTCTTTTTACACTTATTATTTCCACAATTTCTTGTAGATTTCAATAACATCTTCCTTATTTGGTACTCTCGGGTTTGTTGCTGTACATCCATCTTCAAGTGCGGCATCTGCCATACTGTCGATTGCATTGAAGTACTCTTCCTCTGAGATTGTACCCATCTGAGAGATTGACAGCGGAATATCCATCTCTTTTAACATAAACTGTACCCAGTTTACAAGGGATCTGACTGTCATAATCTCATTGTAGCTGCTCAGTCCAAGGATCTGAGCTACGGTTGCATAACGCTTAACAGCCGGAAGATATTCTTTCTGACTCTTACTATGTTTATTGATATCACTGTTGAATTCAATGATATGTGGAAGAAGCATTGCGTTCGCACGCCCGTGTGGGATGTGGAACTTTGCACCTAACTGATGAGCCATACCATGGTTCAGTCCGAGAGATGCTGAGTTGAATGCCAATCCTGCCAGACAGGATGCAGAATGCATCTTCTGACGTGCATGAGTATCATTTCCATCCAGATATGCTCTGAGAAGGAATACTCCAACCAACTCAATTGATTTCTCTGCAAGTGCTGTTGAGAAATCACTTCTATCTGTACTTACGCATGCCTCAAGTGCGTGTGTAAATACGTCCATTCCTGTATCTGCTGTAATCGCCGCTGGCACACTCTTTACAAGTTCTGCATCGAGGATTGCCTCGTCCGGTGTCAATTCCCAGGATACAAGTGGATATTTTCTCTGCTCTGCCGGGTCTGATACAACGGCAAATGAAGTTACCTCTGATCCTGTACCGCTTGTTGTCGGGATTGCGATCAGCCCTACCTCTGCGTAATGATCTACGCGAAGTGCAAATTCACGGATTGACTTGGAGGAGTCAATTGCTGATCCGCCACCAACTGCAACAATTGCATCCGGCTTATATTCAAGCATCTTCTTAACACCGAGACTGATCTTCTCAATCGGTGGATCCGGAACAATATCCTGAAAGATATCATATTCCTTACCTGCTTTTTTGATTGGATCGAGAATCAGGTTCAGATTTTTGCTTTTCGCCATAAATGGGTCTGTAACGATCAGGATCTTCTTATATGGCACTTCTGCCAGTCGATCCAGCGCATTATCTCCAAAATTTACTCTAGTTTTAATCTGAAAGCTTTTCATAACTGCCCTTCCTTACTTTGGATAGATACATTTTACACCAATCTTATCAAAATGCTGAAGCCATCTTGTTTCCGGCTTTGCATCCGTAACTATAGTTGTGATCTGATCTAATGAACCTATCTCAGCAAATGCTACTTGATCGAACTTACTGCTGTCTACAGCAAGAATTTTTTCTTTTGCTCTTGTCAGCATTGTTCGCTTATTATTCGCATGCAGATCATCTGAATCTGTAAGTCCAGCGTTCATATCGATTCCCTTTGCAGAGATAATTGCCTTATCTACATGATAAGATCGAAGCATCCGGTCTGTCTGATAACCTACCAGTGCAAAGGATCCTTCTCTTGACTCTCCTCCGGTAGAGAGAACCTTCCAATCCTGCGCCCCAAAAAGCTCTATGATAATCTCCACAGAGTTTGTGAGCACGGTAAGATTCTTCTTTCCTTGTTCGAGAAGCGTCTTTGCAACATACACTGCTGTAGAACTTGCATCAAGCATGATGCTGTCCCCATCTTTGATCTGTTCACTCACCAGTTCCGCAATATGCTGTTTACCAACAATATTGCGATTCTTTCTGATGTTGAACGGAAGTTCGATATTCACATTTTCATTAATTACGGCACCGCCATAGCTCTTTATAGCGAAACCGTCTTGAACCAGTTTATCGAGGTCTCTTCGGATCGTTTCCTCAGAGACCTCATAAATCTGGCTTAATTCACTTACTACAACTCGTCTGTCATTCTGCAGTTTTTCTAGTATTTCATTTCTTCTCTCTATCGCAAGCATCTAACTGCCTCCTGTCCTAAGTCCAATATAATGTTACTGGTATTGAACTATAACTCCCTCAGACATTAAAGCAGAGTTCATTATAAGATTGCGTCGCGAATCTGAGCATCCGGATGAGCAATAACGGAAGAGTCAAGGAACATTCCTCTATCTTTGATTGCTTCCTTAGCTTTTTCGATTGCAGCTTCTACAGCAGCCACTTCACCAGTGAGCAGCATGTAGGATTTTCCGCACATACCACGTGCGATACGAAGCTCGATCAGATCAACGATAGCCGTCTTCGCAGCCTCATCAGCAGCTACAATAATTGAAGATGCATCGTATGTCTCCATAATACCAAGAGCGGATACGTCTTCAATATGTGCAGCACCGTAGATTGCCGGGAAGATGGACTCGTGCGGATTACCGAGCACAAAACTGTCGATCAGGTGAAGACCATGCATCTCTTTTGCATTATCCACTGCTGCTTTAACGGCACTTAAGTCACCTGTAATGATCGCGATATATTTGCCCGGACATACTGTCTGTGCTTCGATTATGCTGACTTCAGAAGTCTTTACCATAGCATCAGCTGCGGTAATACCTGCTGAAACAGTCTTATATTCTACCATTCCAATAGCCTTACTCATTGCCTGCACGTCCTTCCTGAGATTCTATGACAATATATTTCTCATTTACTTCTGTAACTAAACCATTCACGGATGCGTGGATTCCAACGCTTAATCCCTTTCCTGGTTCAGCAATCATCTGTCCTTTAGTTACCATGTCGCCTGCTTTCACAATTGCAGAAGCAGGTGCTCCAATATGCTGACTTAACAGAATACGTACTGTCTTAACCGGCACTGCTGATTCATCAAGCGGTGCTTCACGGTTATATCTCGTAAGATCAAGACGCGCCATAAGTCTCTCCATCGGAACTTTTCTGTATTCTCTTTCCGGTCCTACAGGTTTTGCTTCTACTTTCGGAGGACGGATTCCGTTTGCACGAAGCCCTCCCTTGTACTCTGCCATAAGACTTCTTGGTGAAAGTCCCTGGAAACAGGAATACATCTCACAAAGTCCGCAGGATGAGCAGAACAACGTATTGATGAAGATGTTCGGCTCCTGTACATCCTTGCATGTTGCTGCAAGCATAAATTTATTTGGCTCAATCGGATGTCCTAACAGATGTCTTGGACATAAGTCTGTACACATTGTACACTGGCAACAGCAAGCTGCTGCTCTCTTCATATCGATTGAGTTTTTCTTTAATTTCTTCTGAATGATGTGATGGTCTTTCGGAAGAACAAGGATTGCATTTGTTGTCTTTGTAACAGGCTGCGCTCCTGTTCCGATATTACCCATCATAGGTCCACCAACGAAGTAAACTGCATCTTTTGTAGTTACACCGCCGGCAAGAGCTACTACCTCTTCCAGTGGTGTTCCGATTGGAACACGAACTGTGATTGGGTGCTCTACCTCAGCTACTACTGATACAAGCTTGTCCTCAACAGGTGTCTTCTCATTCAGTGCTCTGTATACATTGTAAACTGTCTCTACGTTGAATACAGCTACTCCGCTTTCGATTGGAAGTCCACCCGGCCTTACAACTTTACCTGTTGTCTCATAAATAAGAACAACCTCATCACCTGCCGGATATACTTCATCCAACAGTCCAAGTCTTACTTCCGGATACTGTCCCATAACGGCCTTTACAGCTTCGATCGTTGCTGTGTAAGCTTTCTTAATACCAATGATGACTTCTTTCGCACCGACTGTCTCGCCGATCATATGAAATGTATCAATGATCTCCTTTGCATATTTCTCAAGGAGCTGTCTGTGAAGTCGAAGCAGTGGCTCACACTCTGCACAGTTCAGAATGATTGTCTCTGCACGTTCATCTAATTTAGCATATGTAGGAAAGCCTGCACCACCAGCACCAACGATACCGTTCTGCTGCAATATGCTGCTTAATTCTTTCATATCCATAATTTCACTACTCCAGTCCTAATCCTTCGTCAATAATTCCAACGATTGCAGCATCGATCGGTGCTTCCGGCATACCACTTCCGATTCTCGCAGCACTTCCCTGTACAACCAGAACGTATTCGCCGATTCCTGCGCCGATCTTATCGATTGCGATGATCTGTTTTGCTCCCTGACGCATATGATCTGCCACTTCTACAATCATGAATTTATTTCCGACTAAGTTTTCATTCTTGCGTGTTGATACAACACTGCCAACAACTTTTCCCATTAACATGATACGATCCTCACGGTATCCCCGCTCTTAATCTGCGCTGCATTTGCTTCATCTGTATCGATGTGCATCTCAAGTGTAAAGCTGTCATCTACACGGATCTGTACGTTGTTAAAGATGGTTCCTCTCTCATTATCTGCTTTTACAGATACGATATCACCATCATGAACTCCTGCTGCCATCGCATCTTTCGGAGCCATGTGAATATGTCTCTTCGCAACAATGCATCCCTCGTTCAGATACACCGCACCTTTTGGTCCGATGATCGCGATTGGTGCGCTTCCTGCAATATTTCCTGATTCTCTGATTGGTGCTTTTACACCGAGGCTGATTGCATCTGTTGCAGAAATCTCTACCTGAGTATTCTTTCTGACTGGTCCAAGAACTCTTACATTCTCGATTGCTCTTAATTTAAGACCAACAATTGTAACCTTTTCGTTTGATGCAAACTGTCCACCCATAAGTTCTTTGAACTTTGTAAGATGGTAGCCTTCTCCAAACAGAATCTCGACATGCTCCTGTGTGAGATGGATATGTCTTGCGGACACTCCGATTGGAACGAGAAAACCTTCTCCAGACTGAGCAGCATTCTTTTTCTCTACTGCTTCGAGAACCATTTTTGTAATTAATTCCACATTACTGTTATCCATATTTGTGTCTCCTCGCAAAGTGGATTGCTCCACTTACTTATTTAAGCACTCTCAGGGGATTAGCGCCCGGCGCTTAATCCCCTGAAAGTACCGGTTTTATTTACCTTTGACTATTATTTGATCTGTGGAAGAATCTTCTCAACATCTGTATGTGGTCTTGGGATTACATGTGTAGCTACAAGCTCTCCAAGTCTTCCTGCTGACTCTGCTCCAGACTCAACTGCTGATTTAACTGCTCCAACGTCTCCACGAACCATAACTGTTACAAGACCGGATCCGATCTTCTCTGTTCCAACGAGTGCTACGTTAGCAGCCTTTAACATTGAATCTGCTGCCTCGATAGATGCTACAAGTCCTCTTGTTTCAACCATTCCTAATGCTTCCTGTGACATTCTGCGTTCCTCCTTCTGAACTTCCGGTTTCTTCTGAACCGTTTCTACCTTTTGCGCCGTCTTTTTTACTCTGCGTACAGTTTTGGCTGGCGCTTTGGCTGTTGTTGTTTTCTTTTCTTTTTCGTCTGCCATCTGTAGCTGCCTCCTATACAACCTTGTTTACACTTGTGTTAATGATTCTCAAGATCTCCTCGTGAGGACTTGGGATCACTACTGTGCTCACTGGTTTTTTGATTCCATTCTGCTCGGCAGCTTCAATGGCCTGCGCAACTGCGGATACATCACCACGAATTATGATCGTGACAAGTCTTCCACCCAGTTTTTTCTCCCATGTAACGAACTGCACATCAGCAGTCTTGCACATGATATCCACGGCTACCACTGCTGCCGTAACGCTTGGGATTTCAAAGAATCCATACGCTTTTCCCATGAGACTGCTCCTTTTCTAGCTGTTTGACTTCAAACTATACTGTAGGAAGGATCTTCTCAACGTCGTTGTGTGGTCTTGGGATTACGTGTGTAGCTACGAGTTCTCCAAGTCTTCCAGCTGCGTCAGCACCTGTCTCAACTGCTGCTTTAACAGCTCCAACATCTCCACGAACCATAACTGTTACAAGTCCGGATCCGATCTTCTCTGTTCCTACAAGTGTAACCTCTGCTGCTTTTGTCATTGCATCTGCAGCCTCGATTGCTGCTGTAAGTCCTCTTGTTTCTACCATTCCTAATGCAAGCTGTGCCATTGCCATTGTAATATCCTCCTAAATTTCTTCGACTTCTTCGTCTGTTACTTTGTGTGGTGTTCCTTTATCAAATGCGTTAAGCTTAAGCATCTTCTCAGTGTCCTCAGTCGGTCTTGAGATCTTATACTTTGTGACAATTCCTGTCATTGACTCTGCTTTCGCTGTAGCAGCCTCAAGTGCTGCCTCCACATCTGCTACCTGACCGCGGAACTTGATCATTACGATCAACGGTACAGGCAGTTCGTCTGCATTTGCAGGTTTATTTTTATCGAAGTTCTCCAGTCTTACATTTCCTGCTTTACATCCGGCATCAGCCGCTGCAAATGCTGTTGCAAGTCCGAATACTTCCAGCATACCTACTGCTTCCATAATCTCTCACCTTATTTATTGATGATTGCGATCTTAAGACCTTTCATAGCGAGGTTTGTCTCATGAGCTTCATTGATCTGCTCAAGTGGGAACTCATGTGTGATCAGGTCATCTATCGGAAGTCCGATTGCTTTTGCTCTCTTAAGGAAATCAAATGTAGTTGCGTAATCTCTCAGAGTGTATACCCATGAGCCAACCAGTGTAATTTCTTTTGAGCAAAGATCGAAGTGTGGGTTGATTGTTGCATCTCCACCGTTGATGAAGAATCCAAGTTCACAAAGTCCACCGCCGTTGCGGATGAATTTGTAAATATTTGCATGAGCGACCGGTGATCCTGTACACTGGAATGCGAAGTCAGCAGCATGTCCGCCGAATGCGTCTTTCACTCCCTGTGCAAGTGCATCGATTCCCTGGAAATCTTTGAAGTTAACTGACTTCTCAGCTCCCATTCTCTTAGCAAAGTCAAGTCTCTTCTGCTCTCCGTCTACAGCTACGATATTCTCGATACCCATTGTACGAAGAACTGCGATACAGATCAGTCCGATCGGTCCACATCCCTGAACAACAACTCTGCTGTTGAATCTTAAGATTCCTGTTGTCTTAGCTCTTTCTACTGCATGTACAAGTACTGCACATGGCTCGATCAGTACACGGGATTTCAGATCCAGATCACTTACGTTGAATACTGTAGATCCCTCACGGATCAGGATGTAATCTGAGAACCATCCATTCAGATGAACATCATCGTCCGGAAGAAGTCCGTATACATCAGCTCCGCCTACGTTCTGTTTGTTGAGGTCGTACATTGTGATCTCCGGGTCATCCTTGAAGATCATACATGTAACAACTTTGTCTCCAACATTCAGAGCCTTTCCAGCGCTGTCAACTTTAACGTTTTTACCCATCTTAACGATCTCACCTGTTCCCTCGTGTCCGAGTACTACAGGGATAAGGCTGAATGGGTCTCTCTTGAATTCGTGAGCGTCTGTTCCACAAACACCACATCCTTCAACTTTAACAAGAATATCTCCGTCACCAACTTCCGGCATCGGATACTCTTTGATTTCAAAATGCTCAAGTGCTGTAAGCATAGCTACATGAGCTGTCTTTGGAATTTCATTTCCTGCTGCTTTCTGTGCCGGAGCTGCTTCTGGAACTTTCTTTTCCAGCATGCTCTCAAGTACCTGTTTTACAACAGCTTCTACATTAGCAGAATTCATTTCCATTGTCTATACCTCCGTTATCTTATACATAAGCTGTCTGTCATTACGCAACGTCTTCTCTTTGTGAAGCTGCTTGCGCTTGTAAGTCCTTCACCAGTTCTGCTGGCAATTGTAAATGTACAGAAGCCTTCGCCTCCGAATCCAAGTGCCGCATAGGATGGTCCGTTCTTAACAAGAATTGCTGTGTCAATTGCTTTTGCATATTTTGTAATACGATCTACATTCTTGGAGTGAATGTGAGCGGAATGTCTGTTGCCATGCTCAAGCCATACAGCCTGCTCTACAGCATCGTCGAAATCTTTCGCTCTTACTACACCAAGAATTGGCATCATAAGCTCTGTTGCGATCAGTGGGTGTTCCTTTGGTCCTTCAAATGTAATACATCTGATATTGTCCGGAACTGTAACTCCGATCATTCCAAGCAGTGTCTTTGCATCACGTCCAACACATTTTCTGTTCAGCTTTCCGCCTGCAAGAACTACATTTGTCAGTGCATCCTGCTCTTCCTTGGAAGCCAGGTAGCATCCCTGCTCATTTACCATGTAGTGCATCAGTTCATCAACGATAGAATCAACTGCAACAATCTCTTTTTCTGCGATACACGGAAGGTTGTTATCAAATGTACATCCGTTTACAATGTCCTCAGCTGCCTTACGGATATCTGCTGTCTCATCAACGAGTGCCGGTGGGTTACCTGCTCCAGCTCCGATTCCTCTTCTTCCTGAAGAAAGAACTGCTGTAACAACTCCCGGACCTCCTGTTGCAGCGATCAGCTGAATTGCAGGATGTTTCATCATGATGTTACTTGTCTCAAGTGTCGGATGCTCTACTGTACAAGCAATGTTGTCCGGTCCACCAACCTCAACAGATGCTTCGTTCAGAAGATTAACTGCGTAGATTGATGTTTTGATTGCTGCCGGATGTGGGTTAAATACTACTGTATTTCCACCTGCGAACATTCCGATTGTGTTACAGAGAACTGTCTCACTTGGGTTTGTACAAGGTGTGATCGCTCCGATTACTCCGAACGGTCCCATCTCGATCAATGTAAGACCTCTGTCTCCTGACCATGCCTGTGTAGTGATATCCTCTGTTCCCGGAGTCTTCTCAGCTACAAGCTGGTGTTTTAAAATTTTATGTCCGACATTTCCCATGCCAGTCTCCTGAACTCCCATGCGGGCCAGGATTTCTGCATTCTCCTTGATCTTTTTACGGATGTTGGAGATAACTTTCTCTCTGTGATCCAGTGACATCTTAGCCACGATCTTCTGGGACGCTTTCGCTGCCTCAATGGCCTCGTTCATGTCCTTGAATACACCGCGGTCTCCCTGTACATCAGAAGCGATCTGCATCTTTGCAAGAACGTCCTGTACGATGTCCTGAACCATCTGTTCATTTATAGACACTCTAATACCTCCTTGAAGACTTGTTTTCCGTAAGCTGCGATTGCTGTGTCCTGCTCAGCAGTTCCACCGCTGACTCCGAGTGCACCGACGATCTTGCCATCAGCTTCGAGTACCTCTCCACCCCCGAAGATCACGATCTTACCGTCATTCGTAAACTGAATTCCGTATAACGGCTGTCCCGGCTGACTCAACTGACTTAACTCTGCTGTGGACATCTTAAGGCTCGCGGAAGTATATGTCTTGTTCAATGCAATGTCAAAGCTTGCTATGTAGGCGTCATCCATACACTGGACGGCTACAGGTCTGCCTGCCTTGTCGGAAACTGCTACAACCGCATTCACGCCCACACGTGCCGCTTCTGCCTTAACTTTTTCAATCAAGGCATTGGCAAGCTTCAATGTCATCTGATGCTTTTTGCATTTACAGACATGTTTGTGTGTATGTTGTGGAGCTGCTTCCTTCATCTGATCCAGCACAGCCTGAACTGCACTGGTAATTTCCTGCTCATTCATAGCATTGCTCCTTTACTAATCTGTCAGATTACATTCCCAGCTGTTCCATAACTTTCTTTGTGATAGAAGCTACAAGATCAGCATCTGTTCCTTCTGGAGCTGCTGCTGAAGATCCGCCACAGTTTCCACCGCATGAATGGCAGCTTGGCTTACCAGCTTTAGCGTTCGGGCAAAGGTTTGCCGGGTGTTTTCCTGGAAGTCCCATCTGTCTTCTCAGTTCGTACAGTCTCTGAACCTGCTCATCGTTCAGTTCCTGAGGTCCGCCAACCTGCATGGACTGCCATAACAGACGTGCGTAGAACTCAAGAGACTCCATCTTGTGGTATGCGCTCAGAAGGCTGTCTGAGTAAGCAAGTGCTCCGTGGTTCTCAAGAAGAACTGCATCAAAGTGCTGAAGGTATGGCTCGATAGCGTCCGGAATCTCCATTGTAGAAGGTGTACCGTATTTAGCGATCGGAACACATCCAAGAGCGATAACTGCTTCTGGCATGATTGGCTGTGTAAGCGGAATACCAGCGATAGCGAATGTTGTAGCGTACAGTGGATGAGCATGTACTACAGACTGAACGTCTGGTCTCTCTCTGTACACACGCATGTGCATCTTAATTTCTGAAGATGGTCTGAATCCTTTATTTGCCTGAAGAACATTACCATTCTCATCTACTTTACAGATGTACTCTGGCGTCATGAATCCTTTGCTGACACCTGTTGGTGTACACAGGAACTCATGGTCGTTCAGTTTTACAGAAAAGTTTCCGTCATTAGCTGCAACCATTCCACGGTTGTAAACTCTTCTTCCGATTTCACACATTTCTTTTTTGATTTCGTATTCGTTTTGCATTTTTTCTCCTCCTTGGAATCGTGTCAAAACTTTTGTTTTGTGTTGTTTCTTAACTTATTTTACCACACAATCCCACATTAGTCAATTTGAACAGCCGTTGTTTTTGTTGTTTCTTGTGATTATTTTCACTATTTTCTCTGTTTTCGACTTCGTGTAGATTATCTGATTGTGTTTTTTATTTTTAACCACCGATCCGGCACTCTACACCGGAAACTTCTTCTGCTACTTTCAGAAGTCGTTCCATCTTTTCATTTGTCGGTGGTTTTACATCCCCCATCAGGTATGGACGATTTAATCCGTCATATTTGTCCTGTCCCAGTCTGTGGTAAGGAAGAAGATGCATTCTTCTCACATTGCCAAGCTTACGGACATATGCGGCAATATCACGAATCTCCAGCTCTGTATCATTGAATCCTGGAATAACTGGAACACGGATACTCAACTCTGTCATATGAGAATCTGCAATCTTCTTTGCGTTCTCTAACATCAGTTCATTCGAGCGTCCTGTAAATTCTTTATGTTTCTCCGGATTCATATGTTTGATATCCAGCAGATACTGGTCTAAATATGGAAGAATCTCTTCGATTGTACTGTATGGTGCGCATCCCATACTTTCCATCGCAGTTGTGATTCCTGACTCTTTCGCTGCTCGCAGAAGGTCTCTCGCGAACTTCGGCTGGCAAAGGCTTTCGCCTCCGGAAAGTGTAAGTCCGCCTCCGGTTCTTCTATAATAAGTACGATCTTTTTCTACCGTCTTCATTACTTCTGCAACCGTAGTGTCCTCACCGATCACTTTCGGTTCTCCCTGTACCATCATTGTCTCGATCTCGTAGTGCTGTGATTCCGGATTACAGCACCAGCGGCATCTGAGCACACAGCCCTTTAGGAACACAATGGTTCGAATTCCATTCCCATCATGGATGGAATACCGCTGGATATCGAAGATTCTTCCTTTGGTCTTCAGATATTCTTCCATGCTGTCTCCTTCTTATTCTTAAAATCCCTGCTCCGTTCTGCGGATGATATCATCCTGCAGTGACTTGGACAATGTCGTAAACAGTGCGCTGTATCCAGCTACACGTACAACCAGATGTTTGTACTGCTCCGGATGCTTCTGTGCATCCAGAAGTGTCTCACGGCTGACAACGTTAAACTGCATGTGGCTTCCCTTCTGATCGAAGTATGACTGGATCAGTCCTACAAACTTCTCAAGTCCTTCTCTTCCACTCAGTGCTGACGGATGGAACTTCTGATTGAACAGTGTTCCGTTTGAAGCAATATAGTGGTCTAATCTGGAAACGGAGTTTGCAGCTGCTGTCGGTCCGCTTACATCCTTACCTGCTGATGGAGATACTCCATCGGCTACAGGCATGTGTGCCAGACGTCCATCCGGTGTAGCTCCTGTCTGTCCGCCAAGCGGTACATTTGCTGATACCGGATACAATCCTGCCTGGAACATACCTCCACGCGGGTTTTTATATTTCTCCAGTGGTTTTGTATAAGTATAGGCAACATCTCTTGCAAATGCGTCAACTTCCGGAATATCATTTCCGAACTTCGGCACTGCATCGATCAGCTTGAGGATTCTCTCGCCGTTTGCCTTCACCTGTTCTGATTCTGTTGCTGCAACAACAGTTTTCAGGATTGCTGCAACTTCTTTCTCACCTACCGGCTGTCCGGCAGATTTCATTGCAGAAGCAACCTCTGATACCATCTCTGCAACATCCTCGTTGCTCAGGCCCTTTCCATAGTTTGTGCTAAGAGCCATCTTCAGATCATGCATCGTGATCTTATTCTCGTCATAAACGAGTTTCTTTACTGCGTAAAGTGCATCTGCCATATTGGCAACACCGAATCCCTGCGGACCTGTAAAGTTATATACAGCGCCTCCCTGTTCCAGTGTTTTTCCTCTCTTGATACAGTCATCAACCATACATGCAAGAAACGGCAACGGTGCTCTCTCCGCATGTGCCATATCAATGGCATTGTCAGCATTAACAAGCAGTGCGATCGCGTAATCCATCTGTGCTTTATAAGCATCATAGAATTCATCAAATGTCTTCATATCCTCAACATTACCTGTCTTTGGACCAATCTGTACACCCTTGTCCACACCATTTGAAAATACCAGTTCCAGCGGACGACACATATTGAAGAATGCTGCATCATGCCATCCATTTGTCTTACCAGACTTCTGTGGTTCTACACATCCGATGATGTTGTAGTCTCTCGCATCCTGTAAAGTCAGTCCACGGCTCTCAAGTGACGGGATAATAACCTCATCATTATAATAAGCCGGGAGTCCGATTCCTGTTCTTGTAAGTTCTGCTGCATAAATCAAGAATTCATGTGGTGATCCATTCCAAACTCTTACTGAAAGAGAAGGCATTGGAAGGAATACATGCATAGATGATGTAATACACATAAATGAAAGATCATTCGTAACATCTATACCATCTTCATTCTGTCCTCCTGCAATCAGGTTCTGGAACAGACTGTAACCTGCGAATCCTTCTGCTGAAGCCGCATCACGGCACTTGTTCAGGTCATTTAATTTAACCCAGATACAATCCAGCAGTTCCTGTGCAAACTCTCTTGTGATCTTGCCGCTGTCGAGATCCTTCTTATAATAAGGATACATATACTGATCAAATCTTCCAGGGGATATTGAATGTCCACTGGACTCAATCTGTAACAGCTGCTGTACAAACCAGAAGGACTGACATGCTTCATAGAATCCTGTCGCACCCTTCTCCGGTACATTCGCACAATTCTGTGCAATGATAAGAAGTTCTTTCTTTCTTACCGGATCAGAACATTTCTCCGCCATCTCAAGTGCAAGCTTTGCATAACGACGGGCATATGTAATTGCAGCATCACAGCTGATCATCACTGCCTCAAGGAAACGTGATTTTGTCTGGTAGTTACCATCACTAACCTTCATAGAAGCAAGCTCATCTTCTGCTTTCTTGCGGATTCCGGAAAATCCGATCTCGAGAACTTCACCGTACTTAACTGTCACATGTCCTACACCATTGTAAAAATAGTTTCCAGGTGTAAAGATATTGTGTTCAATGTCAAGTAATGTCTCCGGCTCCATATATGCTGTAGCCAGGTCACTTGTTGTACGGCCCTTCCAGTAAGCATTCGCCTCTTTCAGTTCCTTCTTCGTCTGCTCAGAGATGTAGAACGGGTCAGCACTTCTTGTTTCAACTGTATCAAACTCTGCCTCCAACCACTCGTAAGAGAACTCCGGAAATGTCTGGCATCCTCTTGGGGCAAGTGTGCTGCTTCCAACAACAAGTTCCAGGTCACGGATTGTGATCGGAATATTCTCCAAAATATGCTGGAACGCTTTTGCTCTACGGATGATCATTGGTTCATTCTCAGTCTGTTTGTACGACTCCGTAATCAGTACTGCTCTCGCCGACTCAATCTCAGGCATCTTCGCATACAGGTTTTCTACCAGTTTTGGAATTCTGTCCGACTTCGGGATGGGAGTACTGTCATAAGTATAAAGTCCCATTTTGTTCTTAAACTCCTTTCTTCCAATATTAACATTTATTATACTTTATTTATCCCTTAAAGTCAATCAAAACACAATACATCCCACATTATATTTCTCTAAAGTTACAACAAATCCCAACATGGTTTGTGTTGTGTTTTATTTGTTTTTTCTCTGTATTTTACCTCGAATTAATTGACATTTTACTCAAAATACCGCATAATTAGGGTATATATGCGACATGACACGTTAATCGACACTGTGTCTCTCGCGCGAACGATTAGAAAGAAGGGTTGGATTATATGGCTTCTTATGAATTTGATATCCACACACATTCCATCGCCAGCGGGCACGGAACCTGTGCAACCATGACTGATATGGCAAAAGCTGCGAATGCAGCCGGACTTAAGATGCTTGGAATTTCCGATCATGGTCCGAAAACGCTTGGTGGCGGACGCATTTCTTATTTCCGCAGCCTTGCATTTGCACAGTCAAAGCGTCTCGGTGTTAGAATGCTTTACGGCGCAGAGGTAAATATTCTGGATCAGGAAGGAAAACTGGATCTTGATGATGAGATTTTAGAGTCTCTGGATTATGTTATAGCAAGTATGCATCGTCCAATTTTCAAGTCTGGAACAGCAGATGAGAACACCCGTGCTTATATCAAAGCTATGGAGAATCCTAATGTTAATATCATCGGTCATTGCGATGACGAGAAATTCCCGGTAGATTATTTTGCGCTTTTCCGTGCTGCAATGGAGAACCATGTTCTGCTTGAGATCAACAACAGTTCTTTAAGTCCGAATGGATATCGTGGGGATACGACCTACGCTGATCTCTTAATATTGAATCTGTCCAAGCACTTTAATTATCCGGTTCTGTTCTCCAGTGACAGCCACGGCACCGAACATGTTGGAGATTTCCAGTATGCCGAAGCTTTGGCTCGAAAAGTTGACATTCCGGAGGATCTTATCCTGAATTACTCTGTGCGTAAATTTATGGGATTTTTAGGTGAAAGATAATACTATAATATAGAAGGAATACTTACAATGGGAAAATGTCTTTTCTTTGATGCAGATGGAACAATTTTAGATATTGTAAAAGGAACACCAGAAGATACAAAACTTGCACTTCAACAGTTGAGAAAAAACGGACATAAGACTTTCATCTGTACCGGTCGTTCAAACGCTTTTGTTCCTGAATATCTTATGAAGGAGATTGGATTTGACGGACTTATCGCTAATCTTGGAGCATATATCGAATATAATGGAACGCGGGTATTTGAGCGTGAGATGCCAACCGACCTGGCATGGAAGACCGTGGAGATCATTAAGGCAAACGGTTTTATCCCTGTACTGGAAGGCAATGATTATATGTACTATAATCTGGATGAATATACAAGTGACATAGACTGGTTTGCTGATCTGATCACTCAGGAACTCGGTGACAAACTGCTTCCTATTCGTGGAAATGAACATAATCTTCACTTTAACAAAATAAGTGCCAAGCGCACACCCGGATGTAATCCAGAGAAATTATGCCAGGAATTATCCATATGGTATGATTATATTATTCACAGTGGATCTTTTGTTGGAAGAACGATTGAATTTGTCATGAAAGGCTGTTCCAAAGGACTTGCGATCAGTGTTATGAGTAATGTACTTGGATACGAAAAGAGGGATGTTATTGCTTTCGGCGATAGCAATAATGACTTGCCAATGTTCCAAGCTGCCGGATTTAAGGTTGCTATGGGAAATGGGTCTAAAGACTTGAAATCACAGGCTGATTATGTGACCGGCGCCTTGGAAGACGGCGGAATCCGCCAGGCGCTGGAATATCTGAATTTGATTTAAAAAGGATACTCAATTCCTTGACCAACTTCGCATTTTCGAACAAAAATGGGGCATATCAATTTCCTGATATCCCCCATTTTTTCACTCTTTATTATGCTCTCTTAGACAGCACTTCATCCTCATATTTCTGAATGTCATCAAACCATCCTTCAGCTTCTACACCACACTGACGGCAGTACTCTTCCCATACATCACCGATTGGAAGTGTCTTACACTGTTCCATAACAACCATCTTCTTGCTCATCTGGTTTGTATCCTGAAGCTCTTTGAGCATCTCGCTTGGCTGACAAAGTGCATCAAGCAGTGCTTTCTGGAAGCTGCGGAATCCTGTTACCCATGCGGAGATACGGTTGATGGAAGCATCAAAGTAATCCAGTGCAATATATGTACGGTCAATTCCGTTCTCGCAGCGAACAATCTCTTTTGCGATCTCTTTTGTCTCATCATCAAAGAGAACTACATGGTCTGAATCCCAACGGATCGGACGTGTAACATGCAGAGCAATCTCCGGGAAGAATGTAAGCAGTGCCGGAATCTTATCGGATACTACTTCTGTTGGATGATAATGTCCATTGTCCATCAGTGGCAGACATTTGTCTTTGTTCATTGCAGCGTAGCTCAGTGAGAATTCAGCTGACCCTACTGTATAAGCCTCAACACCGATACCGAATACTTTAGACTCTACACAAGGTTTTACAAGGTTTGTGTCAAATGGCTCGGAAAGGATTGCATCGATAGACTCTTTGTAGCGTACACGAGGTCCCATACGGTCAGCCGGAATATCTTTGAATCCGTCACCTGTCCAGATATTCATTACACAAGGAACTCCTGTCTGCTCCGCAAAATACTGTGAAATGCGGATGCAGGCTTTTCCATGTTCGATCCAGAAGTTTCTCACTTCCTCATCCGGGCTTGAAAGTGTAAGTCCATCTTTTACCATTGGATGAGAGAAGAATGTTGGGTTAAAATCAAGTCCCATTCCTCTTTCTTTTGCAAAATCAACCCATTTCTGGAAATGTTTTGGCTCTAATTTATCACGATCTACGAATTCACCATCTTCAAAGATTGCGTAGCATGCATGAACATTGATTTTCTTTTTACCCGGCATCAGGCTCATCGCCTTATCCATATCAGCTAACAGTTCTTCCGGAGTTCTTGCTTTTCCCGGATAGTTTCCTGTTGTCTGGATTCCTCCTGTCAGAGGGCCGTCGTGGTCAAATCCTGTTACATCATCTCCCTGCCAGCAGTGAAGAGAAACCGGAATTTCTTTACATTTCGTGATTGCTGCGTCTGTGTCCACTCCTAATTTTGCATAGATTTCTTTTGCGGATTCATATCTTGTCATCTTTTCTTCCTCCATTTTCGTGAAAATATTTATTATATCCGTAATCATTTTTACTTCTTACATTTTTTCGTATATTTTTACATCAAACGATTTTCCAACACATGTTCTTGCTTCCGGCAGGTCTTTAAACACTCCATCATGTAGCATCTGGACAACAATATTTCCGATTGCTGTAGCTTCAGAAGGCCCTGCGGAAACTTTTTTTCCTGTATATTTTGCTGTCAGTTCGTTAAGATATCCTGCATTGGCACCGCCACCGACAACATAGATTGTAGTGTATTTTTTTCCTGTTAATGCTTCAATCTCTTCGATCGTATCGCCATAACATTTTGCAAGACTGTTGTAGATAACTGCTGCAATCTCGCCCACTGTTTCAGGCACCTGCTGCTTGGAATCACGGCAGAACTTCTTCACAGCTTCAATCATGCTCTTCGGAGCAAGGAAGCAGTCATCATTACAGTCTACTAAAGATGTGATCGTCTCTTTGGAAGCTCTCTCACAAATCTCTGCAAAAGAAAGATCCTCTGTGAATTCTTTCTTTACAGACTGGATCATCCAGAGTCCCATGATATTTTTCAGGTAACGGAAACGGTGATCGTATCCACCTTCGTTTGTGAAGTTTGCCTGCATACTTCTCAGTGAGCAGTCTGCTTCTTTTCTCTCAATTCCCATCAAAGACCATGTGCCGGAGCTGATATAAATGGCATTGTCATCGTTGGTTGGTACCGCAAGTACCGCTGAGCCTGTATCATGAGTGGCTGGAAGAACAACCTTGCAGTTGAATCCAACCTCGTTCTGAATGTCCTGTGTAAATTCGCCTACTACTGTTCCCGGCATAGATACCGGCTGGAACATCTCTTTGTTGTATCCGAGCATATCGATCAGTTCATAATCCCAGTCATTTGTCGTCGGATTCACAAGCTGTCCTGTTGTCGCATTTGTATATTCATTTTTCTTCACACCTGTCAGCAGAAAATGGAAGTAATCCGGAATCATCAGGATTGCTTTTGCCTGTTCAAGGTACTCCGGATGAGTCTCTTTTACAGCCATCAGCTGATAGATTGTATTGAATATCTGCTTCTGGATACCTGTTCTCTCATACAATGCGGAAAGGGAAATCTTTTCATACACTTTCTCATCCATTCCATTCGTACGACTGTCACGATAGCCTACTGTATCTCCGAGGATCTGATCCTTCTCATCAAGAAGCACATAGTCAACTCCCCAAGTATCAATTCCCATTGTTGCCGGTATCTTTCCAAGCTCTTTACATTTCTTCAATCCGTTCTTAATTTCTGTAAAAAGACGATCTACATCCCAGCATAAAGTACCGTTTTTGTTATCCATTCCATTTGGAAAACGGTAAACCTCTTCCAGTTTCATCTTTCCATCTTCCATGGATGCCAGCATATGACGTCCACTGGATGCTCCGATATCAACTGCCAGATAATAATTGCCCATTGTTTGGTGCCTCCTTGTTATTTTTCTATTACTGTTCATTTCTTATGACTTTATTATACCCACGCTTTTTATGTAAAAAAAGGACGCTATTTACGAAAAACAGCGTCCTTATTTGCATTATATTTTGTTTTTAGGGTTCTCTTTTGCACCTTGTACAATTTTCAATTACTATTTTTGTTGAAAATGTATATCTTCATTTCAAATGTAATTCTCCACAACCAGATACTTTATTTACCGGAGAAATTTCTATGAAGAAGCTCATGCTCTTTTCCCTTCAACAAAGTATCGTACAAGGAAAGAATCATTGGGTTCTCATTTGATTTCTTGATCTGAGTGTTTACATCTGTATCATATAAGCCCTTCATTCTTGCTTTTCTGGTTCTCGGTCCTGCATTCACCGGCTGACCTCCACCCATGATACATCCTCTGCGGCAAGCCATCACTTCCACAAAATCATACTCTGCTTCGTGATTTTTAATCTGCTGCAATACTTTATCTGCATTTGCAAGGCCATTTACAACTGCTGCCTTAATCTCTCTTCCATTATAATTATAAGTCAGCACTTTAATACCGTCGTCCCCACGCACACCACTCTTTTTAATAGACTCCATGTCTACTCTGTTGTGTCCCTGCTGCAGCCTACGGAGCACTGCCTCTGTAACACCACCGGTAACACCGAAGATCACACCACTTCCGGAGCCGATACCAAACGGTACATCAGCTGCTTCGATCTCAACTTTGTCAAATACAATTCCTGATTTGCGGATCATTCTTACGATTTCTGTTGTTGTAAGCACGTAATCAACATCCTGCTTGCCATTTGTATAAGATTCCGGACGTAAGATTTCTTCCTTCTTCGCCGTACAAGGCATGATAGATACAGATACGATCTTCTTTCCTTCATTTTTCTCAGGATCTTTATAATACTCTCTTACAACTGCTCCAAACATCTGCTGCGGTGATCTGCATGTTGAAAGATTCGGCACGAATTCGGGATATTTATTCTCACAATATTTTACCCATGCCGGACAACAGGATGTAAAGAGTGGCATCTTCTCACCGGAAGTAAATCTCTCAATAAACTCTTTGGATTCCTCCACAACTGTCAGGTCTGCGCCATAGGATGTGTCATATACTTCATCAAATCCCAGACGATGCAGTACTCCTACTAACTTACCCATTACATTTTCGCCTTTGGCATAACCAAAATTATCACCGATTGCAACACGTACAGCCGGAGCGATCTGAGCGATCACCTTTATATTCTTGTCTGCCAAAGCTTCCCACACTTCATCAATATTGGTATGAATACTGATTGCACCGGTCGGACAGACAACACGACACTGTCCACAACCTACGCAGTCTGTTTCTGCAATCTTCTTATTAAATGCCGGTATTACCTGTGCATCAGTTCCACGATACGCGAAGTCGATTGCATTGATATTCTGTACATTATCACACATTCTGACACAGTCACCACACAGGATACATTTATTCGGATCTCTGATAATTGCGTGTGAACTTGTATCAATTGGCTGTATCTCTCTTACATTTTCAAAGCGGATCTCATGAACTCCCATACGGTGAGCCAGTTCCTGAAGATGACACTCACCACTCTTGATACACGTTGTACAATCTCTACAGTGAGCAGCCAGAAGCAGTTCCAGTATCAGTTTCCGGTAGCGCATCAGCCTTGGTGTATTTGTATAAATAATCATTCCGTCTCTCGGCTTTTCTGAACATGAGGCAAACGTTTTCCCTCTGTCATCTTCTACCGTGCATAATCGGCAGGCACCATAGATAGATAATTCCGAATGATAACACAAGGTAGGGATATCAATCCCGGCTTTTCTTATTACAGACAATACATTAGGTTCATCCGTGAACTCAATGGCCTGTCCGTCAATTGTCATAATTCCCATAAATCTCTATCCTCCCTACTCTGTATAAACAGCTCCAAATGGGCAGTTATCGATACAACTTCCACACTTGATGCACTTTGAATGATCAATTGTAAATGGTGATTTTATTTTTCCTGTGATCGCATTTACCGGACAGTTCTTCGCACATTTTGAACATCCTTTACATTTCTCCGGATCAATTTTAAACACACGAAGATTAGAACAGACTCCCGCACGACATTTCTTATCTACTATGTGCTCTTCATATTCTTTTCGGAATGCATGGATCGTACTTACAACCGGCTTTGGTGCACTCTTTCCAAGACCACATAGGGCAGTATTTTCGATCATGTCTGCCAGTTCTTCCAGTTCATCGAGGTCGCTCATTTCTCCGTTTCCGACAACTATGCGTTCCAGGATCTCCAGCATACGCTTAGTTCCTTCTCTGCACGGAACGCATTTTCCACAGCTTTCTCTCTGTGTGAAGTTCATAAAGAATCTTGCAACCTCTACCATACAGGTGTCTTCATCCATAACAACAAGTCCACCGGAACCAATCATAGCACCGATCTTTGACAGTGAGTCAAAATCCATCTTACTGTCAAGCTGGGATTCTACCAGACATCCACCGGATGGACCACCGATCTGAACTGCCTTGAACCCTTTATCGTCCTTGATGCCGCCTCCGATATCAAAAATGATTTCACGTAAACTTATTCCCATAGGCACTTCGATCAATCCGGTATTTTTTACATTTCCGGTAAGGGCAAATGCTTTCGTTCCTGGGCTTTGCGGTGTACCGATACGGCTGTACCAGTCTGCTCCGTTTTTAATGATCATCGGGATATTTGCATAAGTCTCTACGTTATTTAATACTGTTGGTTTCTCCCATAATCCCTGCTCTACTGTTCTCGGAGGTTTTACTCTTGGCATGCCACGCTTGCCTTCAATTGAAGCTGTAAGCGCGGAACCTTCCCCGCATACAAAAGCACCTGCTCCGCGATTGATATGTAATTTGAAGCTGAATCCTGTTCCAAGGATATTATCTCCCAAAAGTCCTTTCTCTTCCGCCTGAGCGATAGCAATCTGCAGTCTTCGTACTGCCAGCGGATACTCTGCACGAACGTAAATATATCCTTCCTGAGCCTGTACTGCATAAGCTGCCAGCATCATACCTTCGATCATTCGGTGCGGATCACCTTCCATGACACTTCGATCCATAAATGCACCCGGATCTCCTTCATCACCATTGCAGACTACATAACGGATCTTTTCCGGCTGACTTGCTACCTGTGACCATTTTCTTCCCGCCGGAAATCCTGCTCCGCCTCTTCCACGAAGGCCTGCATCTGTAACCGTCTTAATCACTGCTTCCGGAGTCATTTCAAACACAGCTTTTTCGAAAGACTCATATGCTCCTACCGCCATTGCATCTTCAATATGCTCTGCATCAATATGACCGCAGTTTCTCAACACCAGACGGGTCTGCTTGGCATAGAATGGAATTTCTTCCTGTGTCTGATATACATGACCATTATCTTCATACATCAGTCTTGTAACCGGTTCTCCATGAAGAATCGTCTTTTCAAAAATTTCTTCGCAGTCTTCCAGTTTTACTTTCAGATACAAATAGTTATAAGGTTCAATACGAACTAGCGGACCCATCTCACAGAATCCATGGCATCCGCTCATCTTAAGTCCCACATGAGCAATCTCTTCACCAATTTTAACTGTAACATGATCCATATTGGAAGTCAGCTCTTTCAAACGGGCATAGATTTTATCCGAACCACCTGCCAGACATCCTGTTCCTCCACAGACCAGAATACAACAGTTTTCTTTCTGCCGCTTTTGCTTACACTCTTCTCTCCATAACTGGAGCTGCATTCTGTTTTCTATCCTCATTCCTCTTCCTCCCGCAGCTTCTTGATCAGCTCGCTCATTTTCTCAGGTGTCATTTTCGGATGTACTTCATCATTGACCATCACGGCCGGTGCCAGTCCGCATGCGCCCAAGCATGAAACCGTCTCTACTGTAAACAACTGGTCATCTGTTGTGTGTTTCTTTTTCCCAAGCCCCAGTTCCTTGTAAAGTCCTTCCAGAATCGGAATGGATTTACGCACATGACAGGCTGTTCCATCACATACTTTTATCACATATTTTCCTTTTGCCTCAAAAGAAAAATTTTCATAAAAACTTGCCACACTGTAAGCTTTCGCCTCGGAGATTCCCAGTTTCTCCGCAACATAAGTTAAAAGCTCCGGTGGAAGATAGCGATATTCTTCCTGAATCCCCTGTATAATCGGGATCAAAGACTTTTCGTCACATGTATACTGTGCAATAATCTCATCTGTTTTTTCATAATAGGATATATCTAACATTGCGTTCCTCCTTTTTGTATTTTTCACATATAATTCATTATACATCCTATCCTCTTTTATGCATAGTGCTATTTGATATTGTTTTCACAATTTTTATTTCGTCGTTTTTTTATTTTTATCCGTTTTATCGCGTTTCTATTAATGCAAATTGCCAATTCTTATATCAGTATAGTCATTGGTTTACTATTCGCGCAAAAAAGAAGATGCCATCTGTGAAAAATAGCATCCTCTCTATACTTTATTCTTATTTCATGTTTTCAATCCGGTATCCTTTCGGACTGATTCCGTAGCGTTCTTTAAATTTTCTATAAAAATAGCTTGTATTGTCGTATCCAACTGCTTCTATAATATCCGACACCGCAATCCTGCTGTTTATCAGAAGATACACTGCCTGCTGCATCCTCTTTTCCTGAAGAAGTTCTTTATATGTCTTCCCTGATTTCTTCTTGATCTCACGACTCAGCCAATAGACATCCACTTTCATCTCTACCGCCAGTTCTGACAGCGTGCCTTCTTTAAAATGATCCTCAATATAGCGATACACATTCGCCATAATCTCTGTGTCAAATTTGCGTCCGCCGGCTTCCATCTTATCCATATAATTCAACAACTGAAGAAACAAAAGTCCCATCGTAATCTGATTACTGCTTCGCTTATTGGAAATGTCATAGAAGATCGTCCATACCATATTCTCGATCAGATTCTGCACCGGGAGAATATCAGCCACATGGAAATACAGATAAGACGTCTCTTCATCTCTTCCGCACAACGCCCCGACAAGGAAATCTTTCAGCTGATTTTCTTCTGCGCCGATCATAGAGAATGCTGTGTTAAAAAACTCCGGCAGGACAATAAAGTTCACTGCAATATCATACTCTCCGGCCGGAAGGATCTCCTGCACTGCATTCTGATTCAGAAACAGAAGGTCACCCTGTTCGAGCACAACCTGATTGCCGTTCACGATATGTGTCGTTGTTCCCTGGCACATATAAATTACTTCTATATAATTGTGTGTATGCGCCGGGAAATGTACAAAGCGAGTATGCGGTCTGACCTGGATCAACTTCCCCTTCTTCAGAAGTTTCGCACTGTCCACAACCATTTCCTTCTTTTCTGTATAAAGCTGTGGATCGATCTCCTGTTTTCCTTCAAGGATCCGGCGTTCCTCATCTGTGATCATCGCCAGTTCCCGGATCAGTTCCTGATGCATCTATTGCCTGCCTTTCTGGTTTATCCTTTTAATGTAGCTGCAATCTCTCTCGTTAATTCCATGTACTCTTTCGCACTTCTACTGCTCTTCTTATATGCGATCACCGGTGCATTATTATCCTGCGACCACTCAATTCCACTGTCCACGCGGATGTAAGTATCAAATACTTTCACATCATCTAACTCTTGCAGAGTCTCTAATGTCTGTTTGAAATAATTCTTTCTTGTATCAACCTTTGTGATCACAATTCCACCAAGCTTGAGATCCGGTGCAATTTCTTCTACACTGTCCAGGAATTCGAACATATTTCCAAGACCAAACAGTCCCCATGGAGATGCCTCTACCGGAAGGATCACATAATCGGACGCACACAGGATATTCATCACCCATCCACCAAGTGTCGGCGGTGCATCGATCAGAATATAATCATAAACCTCTGACTCGCGGATCTTCTTCAATCCTTTTTTCAAAATATACTCTCTCTGCCATTTTGTAAAAAGTTCATATTCAATCGAACTCATCAATGTAGAAGACGGAATCAGATCAAGTCCTTCGTATTTTGTATTCACGATATAATCTGTCAGATCATCCTGTCGCTTAATTGCTTCATACAAATTTTTGTCACTCTGTGCATATGCAAGCACTGTATCTTCGTCAAACAAAGAAAGGGAGAGATTCAGCTGCATATCTCCGTCGATCATCAGAACCTTTTTTCCAAGCTCTCTCAAGCCAAATCCAACATTTGAACAAGTTGTGGTCTTTCCGCTTCCTCCCTTATTATTCGTAAAACAGATTACCTTTGTCTTTGCCATTGTGTTCTCTCCTTCTTCCGAAATCATCAAATCTATCCTAATTACTGTATCCAGTAACGCCTTTTCTAAAATTTTAGCATATCCATTTACGAAAGACAATGAAATCCAATCCATTTTATGTTATAGTTAATGTATCTGAGTAATCGTTAGAATTTTATCATGATCACTCTCCAAATCAGCCGCTTATTTAAGGGCTCAGAAAGACTGAGGTTTTCTTTTATGAATAAAAAATCCATACTGATCACCGGTTCTTCCCGCGGCATCGGACGTGCCTGTGCGAAAGCATACGCCAAGGCCGGTTATCACGTATTTCTCAACTGTGTCCACCAGGTGGAACGCTTAGAAGAACTCGTACATGAGATTCTCTCAGACGGGGGATCCTGTACAACAGTTCCCGGAGATGTCAGTAACCCCGACGAAGTCCGGAAAATTTTTCAGGTTATTGAAAAAGAGTGTGGTGGCGTTGATATTCTGATCAACAATGCCGGCATCGCGTGGTTCGGGCTTCTGACCGACATGACTGACAATGAATGGGATAAGATTCTTGCTACGAATCTTTCTTCGGTCTTCTACTGCAGCCGTGCCGCAATTCCATACATGGTGTCTAAGAAATGTGGAAAGATACTCAATATTTCTTCTATGTGGGGAACGATCGGCGCTTCCTGTGAAGTTGCTTATTCCGCAACCAAATCAGGAATACATGGCCTGACACGAGCACTTGCCAAGGAACTTGCACCGAGTAATATTCAGGTGAATGCGATTGCCTGCGGTGTGATCGATACAGAAATGAATGGTCGTTTAAATGAAGAGGAACGCCAAGACCTTATGGATGAGATTCCTTCCGGACGTTTTGCCGATCCGGAGGAAGTTGCCGAGCTTGCATTAAAGCTCACAGATACACCGGCTTATATGACCGGACAGATTATTGGAATAGATGGAGGATTCATATGATAGACGTACATCACATTGAACAGATTTCACAGGATTGTTCCCTTACAGAATTTGTCGGAACAACTGTTTTGGATACAATCGGACTTGTCATCCCGGGAATTGACCCTTCGCTTCTCGAGAAGATGAATCTAAAAAAGCCATATAAAAGTCTTGGTCTGATCAGTTCAAGAACAGGTGCAGCCGGACAGATCAATGCAGCTGACGAGGCTGTCAAGTCCACGAACACGGAGATTGTTTCCATCGAACTTCCTCGTGATACAAAAGGCTGGGGCGGACACGGTTGTTTTATCGTGATCGGCGGAGACAACGTCTCTGATGTGCGCCGTGCTGTTGATATTACACTTGAATATATCGGCAAATATGCCGGTGAGCTCTACATCAGCCAGGCCGGACATTTGGAATTCACTTTCTCTGCCTGTGCAGACAAAGCACTTCATATGGCATTCAACGCTCCGATTGGAAAACCATTTGGATTCTTCTGCGGATCCCCTGCTGCCATTGGACTAGTCATGGCTGACCTCGCTGTGAAATCTTCCCCGGTTGAAGTCATCAAGTACATGACTCCTGACCAGGGAACAAGCCATTCGAACGAAGTGATTGTCGCAGTAACCGGGGATGCGGATGCCGTTAAGAATGCAGTTCTCACTGCAAGAGATGTAGGTCTTCAGCTGCTTGTCTCCATGGGAAGTTACCCTGAGAGCCCGGCAACACCGTATCTGCAGTAAACTTTAACAGTGCAAAAAAACCGTAAGGTGAAGCATATCACTATGAACTGCTTCCTCTTACGGTTTTTGTCTTTTTATTTTTCTATTCTATGACATGGAATACCCGGAATCATTATAATCGCCCATATATATCCTGTGGTACATATGCCTTAACTTCAATTCCTTCCGGTACATATTCTTCAGATAACAGCTGTCCCTTACTGCGGATCAGCTGAATCTTGCCCGCTTCACTGAAATCATATAAGCGTTCAATATAAATCTGCTCTTTACGGATAATCTCCAACAATGCGTGTTTGAACTCTTCCAGCCCCTGCCCGGTCTTCGCAGATGTCGCAATGGAATAATCTGCCTGAAGATCTTTGTGATTAACCGGATTCTCAACCTTATCCTGCTTGTTAAACAGTGTAATGACCGGTTTTCCTTCGGCTCCAAGCTGTCTGAGTGTCTCATAAACTACATGCATCTGTGCATCCATCTGTGGATTCGAAGCATCAACTACGTGCACGATAATATCCGCATACTTTGCTTCTTCCAGTGTGCTCTTAAATGCCTCTACCAAATGATGCGGCAGCTTGTTGATAAATCCAACCGTATCTGTCAAAAGAATTTCCTGTGTGTTATCCAGTGTCAAAGCTCTCGTTGTTGTATCCAATGTTGAGAAAAGCATCGCATCCTCCAATACTCCTGCCTGTGTCAGTGCATTCTCAATACTGCTCTTCCCTGCTGAAGTATAACCTACTAACGCTGCTACTTTCAGTCCTGACTGCTTTCTCTGTCCACGAATCAATTCTCTATGGCGCTCTACATCTTTCAATTCTTTCTTCAGTCTGCTGATACGTTCTCTGATCAGACGGCGATCCATCTCCAGTTTTTTCTCTCCCGGTCCTCTTGTCCCGATTCCTCCGCCGAGTCTGGAAAGAGATTTCCCAAGTCCTGCCAGTCTTGAAGCACGGTACTTTAACTGTGCTAATTCTACCTGAATCTTACCTTCTCCTGACACTGCTCTGGCTGCAAATATATCAAGAATCAGAAGTGTTCTGTCCATGATTTTACAATCCAGTTCTGCTTCCAGATTCCCCATCTGCACACTTGTCAACTCGTCATCACAGATAATTCCTGTTCCGTGCGTCTCCCACAATAATTCCTTTAATTCCAGAATTTTTCCTTTTCCTATATAAGTTCCCGGATGGATATTTTCTCTTGGCTGGATCATACGGCCGACAACTTCTGCACCTGCTGTCTTCGCAAGCTCTCCAAGCTCATCCAGGGATCGTTCTGCCTGATCAGATCCATCCGTATCTACCGCAACGAGGATTACCCTCTCTTTTATTTCATCCATTGATATCATATTTTCTTTTCCTTATCTACTTATCATGATCTGCTAATATGCATCCCGCCCTGCTACTGACCGCAGTAACCTTTTTATCTTGTCTGAAGGAACTCTGCTTCCTTACTTACAGAATCATCTTCCGGGAAATCTGCCTGATACTGTTTCATCGCACTCTTTGCATTTTCCCAGTCTGCCTGTTGTTCGTAGCAGACAATCACATTATATTCCATTTCTTGAAGAAGTGCTGTATCTGCTTTCGTTTTGTCATCTCCTGTCTTGCTTTCTGCAAGTGCGATTCCAGCCTGGAAACATTCGAGTGCCTTCGCATAATCTTCCGTCTTCATTGCGCAAACTGCGGTCAGATTATAAAGTTCCTGCGTCTGCTCTGCTCCCTGATCCAATGCGGTCTGAAATGCTTCCAATGCCTTATCATATTCTTCCTGTTCATAATATGTCATTCCAAGTCCCTGATATCCATCTGCCGCAACTTCTTTATTCCCATTCTTAGTTGCCTCTTCAAATGCCGTCTCTGCCGCATCATATCTGCCCTCACCAAGCGCCTCTGTTCCGTCCTTGACTACATTTCCACAGCCGGATGCTAAACAAGTCACACCAGTCAACATCAAGACTGCCAGTTTTTTTCTTATCATCATCTATTTTCCTCATCTTTCTATGTGAAACATCTTGCATATTTTCCATTCTTCTATTGCTATAGTATACCGAACCTACAGAAAATCATCAAGTCCCATCGCCAAAGCGATTTAAAATAACGAGATGCGTTGCTGGTCGCACATCTTGCGAACAGCAATACAATCACTTTTAACAACAAGAGCTGTGAAAATATGAATCTCTCATTTCCCACAGCTCACTTCGTTTATTACAGTTTTATATTTTCTACAGATTACTGTCTTATGTTACAATCTCTGTCACTTTTTCCTGTACTTTCGAATCTTTATATTCTTTGTTATTTCCAAGAACATCTCTGCACACATCATTCATCAGTTCTTCGTTCATCTGAATCTGATCCTTATCCTGTTGGGCAATGCATTCCCGAATTGCCTCATTCAATGAAAGCATCTTATCATCCAGCTCTGATACCATCTTCGCGCATTCCTGCAGATCCTTGCTGATATACTCCGGTGCATTCCCTTCAAATTTGTAGTAGATCTTATGTTCAAGGCTTGCCCAAAAATCCATTGCAATGGTTCGGATCTGAATTTCTACCTTCGTGTCTACTACACTATCCGAAAGAAATATCGGCACAGAAACTAACATATGATAACTTTTATATCCACTTTCTTTGGGATTCTTAATATAATCCTTAATTGAAAGAACTTTCAAATCACTTTGATTCCCTATCATCTCTGCCAGACGATATATGTCTGATGTAAATGAACAGATCAATCTTACTCCTGCAATATCATTCACATAGCGAACCATGTTCTCTATAGACGTCTCATGTCCATACCTCTTCAACTTTTTCACAATACTATCCGGTGTCTTGATTCTTGTCTTAATATGTTCAATCGGATTATACTGATGTACATGCTGAAATTCATCATTAAGAATCTCCAGCTTTGTACCAACTTCTTTCAACGCTGCATTATACAGGAAAATGATTGTCTTCCAGCTGTCAACATCTTCATAACTCTTTAGCGCAGCTTCTACCTGTTGTTCACTTCTCATAGCAGTCATCCCCCGGTCTGTTTATATATATTAAGTATAACATACTCCCATTTTTCTGTCACAGAATTCACTTCTTTTTTAGAGATATTTTAGTGTTACCATAATAGTATCTTTCCAACCTCTGTAATCCATTTTCTGTCTACAGCTCCAGTTTCATATCTCCCTGGCGAATCCAGCCCTTCTTTCTCATAAATTCTGAAATTCCAAGTGTGATCACTGCCGGAAGTACAAACTGGATCACAATGATCTTCACCAGAACAATCATCGGATCTTCTGTCTGGATCATCACCTGCCACGTCATCAACGGACCAACCAGCCCGGCTGTTCCCATTCCGGATCCGGTTGCATTATTCGTCATATGGAGTAACATTGTACTTACAGGTCCTAAAATTGCGCTTGACAAAATGGATGGAATCCAGATCAATGGGTGCCTCATAATATTCGGTACCTGAAGCATAGAAGTACCAATTCCCTGTGCCAGAAATCCACCAATCTTATTCTCTCTGTAGCTTGCAACTGCGAATCCAATCATATTGCAGCAACATCCAACCGTAGCTGCTCCAGCTGCAAGACCTGACAGATTCAGGATTACCCCCAAAGCCGCGGAGCTGATCGGCAATGTTAGGATCATTCCCATCAAGACCGAAACTACAATTCCCATAAGGAACGGCTGCTGTTCTGTTCCCCAGTTAATCAAGGAACCAAGCCAGTTCATAAAGGAAGAAATCGGTGGTCCGACAAACAAACCAACAACCGCACCAACACCAATGCAGATCAATGGTGTCAGGATAATATCTAGTTTTGTTCTTCCTGTAACTAAAATTCCAATCTCAATTGCCACATAAGCTGCCACGAAAGCTCCCAGTGGTTCCCCCGGTCCGGCTAATACGATATTCCCATCTACAAGCACCTGACCTGCTAGAATTTTCCCCGCGAATGCTCCGATCATACCGGCAACAGCTGCACAAACTGTAACAAGCTGCTGAGCCTCCAGCTTCCTTGCTACTCCGACACCAATACCTGCTCCTGTAAGTGCTGCTGCAACTTTCCCGATCAGATAAATTAAATCTCCATAATTTCCTCCAACAAACATTCCGATCTGCTGAATGATTGTTCCTATGATCAATGTTGCAAACAAGCCCTGCGCCATTCCGCTGAGTCCGTCAATAAATATTCTCTTCATTGCTCTTCTAGTCCTCCTTATACAGGACGCCCCATTCCTGTCCTTCCTTCTTCCAGGTGTCCCTCTTCAACGCATTGCCTTCCTCATCACAAAGCTCCGGGATCTGATCTACGGTATCCATCCGGTAGTCTGTCAGAAGCCAGCTTACAATATTCACATTATCCTTTCGTCCAATCACCATCTCCGGCACAAGCACAGAGAGCATCTGCTCCAGGAAATCAATTTCCACCTGGTTCTCTTTCGAATAAAGCAGTACATTTTTGTAAATCATAAGATAAACACCTTTACACTGTTCTTCTTCAATATCCATATAAACGGACTGGAATTTCTGTTCAAATCCGAATTCATCAATCAGATGAAAGATTGCCTGTCCATAACTGTCTTCTTCCAGATAACCTCCCAGTATTTCTCTGTCTGTCTCTGTACATTCTCTAATCATAACTGCTCTCCAATCATTCTATCAATTACTATATTGCTGTTACCATTACCGTGTTACTGTCACACGATGTACAAACAGTAACATTACCGTTCCACTATACCAAAAAGTCTCTAAAAAAGAAATGACTTTTTGTTTTTCTTATGTTAGGATACAAGAGACAGGTATTTTCAGAAGATCAGATGGTTTCTTCTGCTGCCGGAAAGGAGTCTCTTATGTTTCGTTTATGGGGAAAAGAATTTAAAGACAACCGCATGCTTTGCGATACTGTTATCTGCGATGAGACAGACGACACACGTACACACAAGATTTTTCATGCACTTGATGAGATTTGTTATGAATTTGATCTAAGTAAGCCACTCTGGCTCGACTCAACAATTGCTGAATTCAAACGACATGCTAAAGCAAGATTTTATCAAGACAACTTTGTCGATGAGATTGATTTTGATTATCTTGAAATACAGATTATAGAAGAATAGTCGTAGATATCTTTGATTGTTTTTTGCATTTTATTTTTGTATTATTAAATGCTGTAAAATTTTTTAAAAAATTTTAAAAATAGTGTTGACATTTTACGAACATCGTTATATAATCTTTTATGTTGTGAGCGACACAGCAGAACAACAAAATAAGATGTGCGATTAGCTCAGCTGGATAGAGCGTCTGACTACGGATCAGAAGGCCGGGAGTTCGAATCTTCTATCGCACGCTATAGAGACTGTAAGGAAATTTCCTTACAGTCTTTTTGTATCTTTGGAAAATCTAACTTCAAAAGATTCTCTCCGCACACACGCCCAACAATTTGCCCAAAATCAAGCAAAGGCGGTGCCGGATTCAAGTTCACATATAAGCAAACTCAAATTTGCACCGCCTGTCCTGATTCAAAATTCCATTATAACTGTTCCAACAACACTCTATTTTGAAAATCTCTCTGCCTGAGCCTCAATCAGTGCCTTATCATCAAAATAATTGATCTTCATTGCATCTTTTACTTCTTTCAATGTCTGCGCTGCAACAGCCTCTGCCTTCTCGCTTCCCTTTTTAAGAATCTCGTAGATTGCAGGAATGTCTTTCTGAAGTTCTTTTCTTCTGTTGCGGATTGGCTCCAGTTCTGCCTGAAGAACATTGTTCAGGAATCTCTTCACCTTCATATCTCCAAGTCCGCCTCTCTGATAATGTGCTTTCAGCTCATCCAGATTCTGATATTCCGGCAGGAATTCCGCAAAGTACTCTGGTTTACAGAATGCATCCAGATAGGTGAATACAGTATTTCCTTCCAGACTTCCCGGATCTTCTACACGGATATGATTCGGATCAGTAAACATGCTGAATACTTTCTTCTTAATATCCTCTGATTCTTCTGATAAATAAATACAGTTTCCAAGGGACTTACTCATCTTCGCTTTACCATCAATTCCCGGAAGGCGAAGGCATGCTTCATTCTCCGGAAGAAGGATCTTCGGATCAATCAATGTATCTCCATAAACGGAATTAAACTTATGTACGATCTCCTTTGTCTGCTCAAGCATCGGAAGCTGATCTTCTCCTACCGGTACAACAGTAGCCTTGAATGCTGTAATATCTGCTGCCTGGCTGATCGGATATGTAAAGAATCCAACCGGGATACTTGCCTCAAAGTTTCTCATCTTGATCTCATTCTTTACAGTTGGGTTTCTCTGCAGTCTTGAGACTGTCACAAGATTCATATAATAGAATGATAACTCTGTCAGTTCCGGTACCTGTGACTGGATAAACAGAGTAGACTTCTCCGGGTCCAATCCACAAGCCATGTAGTCTAATGCTACTTCGATAATATTCTGACGTACCTTTTCCGGGTTATCAGCATTATCAGTCAATGCCTGCGCATCTGCGATCATAATAAAAATGTCATCAAAATCTCCTGTATTCTGTAATTCAACACGGCGACGCAGGGAACCCACATAATGTCCTACGTGTAATCTTCCTGTTGGTCTGTCACCAGTAAGCATAACCTTCTTCATGCTCTAGTCCTCCTAAATCTCATGTAATACTTTATTCGTAACTGTCAGGCTAATCTTCCCACAGTAATTCACTAGCTTTTATTATAACATTTCCCCAGATGCTTTTCTATAGAAACTTCTGTATATTCGGAAAGTTAAAAAGTGCCCCTGACCTCATCAGCCAAAAGCACTTCCTATAATTCTTTTTCTAACTCTTACTTATTCTGAAATACCGGACGCTTTGAATATCCCGGAACTTTCTTCGTCTCTTCTGCATATACCCACTGATACAACAGATAAGCCATAATAAATGCTCCTGTCACATCAAGTACGGAATGCTGCTTCAAGAACATGGTCGCCATTATGATCAATGCTCCAAGCACATATGCTCCGATACAAACAGCTTTGTGTTTCTTAAGTGCCTGACTCTTACGGATTGCAATACATGCGCACAGAGTATTAAACACATGAAGACTTGGAAATACATTCGTACACGTATCTGTCCGATACAGCATCCGAACTGCATCTACAAAAATGTTATCCCGTTCAAACACAACCGGTCGCAAATCCTGACCATTCGGAAAGACGGAACAAATAATAAGGAAAATTGTCATTCCTGCAAACGAAATCTTCGCCAGTTTGTAAAATCCCTGTACATCTGTAAAGAAAAAGTATAAAAATGTAGCTGCGATAAATACAAACCATAACATATACGGTACAATAAAATATTCAATAAAAGGAATTTCTTCATCTAATGCGGTCTGCACCACATGATAATTCATCGTCACATGTTTCTCAAGAAATAAAAACCACGGCATATAGATTAACGCATATAAAAACACCCATGCATGCTTATATCTTTTCATTGTCTCTATGAACTTTGTCTTCCATTTCATATCTGACACTCCTCCGCTTTTCATCAAACCGATACAGCACTTGCTACTTCTACGCTATTCTCATTTAACGTTCTTTTTTGATAGGCTTGATTATAGCACTTTTAAAACACAATCTCAACCGACTTCATAAGTTTTTAACATTTCTTTTCTTTTTCTTATGAATTATCAACATCTGTCTCTTCTTTAACTCATCTCAAAAATATACATATCAAAGCTTCTTCTTGCCGCCTTAACATCTTTTTCTCCATGTAGTGTCCATGCCGCTGCCGGCGTTTTAAAGAGAACCCTGTTCAGCCATAATCCCGGATTCTTTCTGTCCGACCATCGGTAAGAAATAAAATCCGGTCTGCACATACAGTTACTCAAAAGATATTTTACACAAAATCTCAAGAGATAATGCGTTGTTCTGTCGTTTTTCGTCAGATTCTCAGATAATTGTCCTCTTGGGATTTCATTCCGATGCTTCTTCATCCAGCGAAGTACCAGGCTGTTAAAGGATTGGATCATGTATTCGCCATGATATTTTCGCAATTCTTCATCCAATTTTCTGCAAATCTTTGTATCTGTGTTAGGAAGTTTCACCTCGATCAGAAGTGGCACCTTTCCATCTACCAGCTGCAGTACTTCTGACAATAGTGGAATCCTCTCTTTTGTCTCCGCAAGTCTGTACTTCTGCATCTCTTCATATGAAGTATCTTCCACTCTGCCCCGTCTTCCACAGATTCTTTCAAATGTATCATCATGAAAAACCACCAACTGTCCATCCTTTGTCAGATGAACATCCAGTTCTATTCCATCTCCGGCTTCGATTGCCGCACGAAACGCCGGAAATGAATTTTCCGGAATCCCACGCTTCTTATCATGAAGTCCTCTATGCGCCCACTTTACGCCAAGAAACGGATGCACTCTTTTTCTGCCAGACAGTCTTGGCGCCAGCAGAAAGATTAAAAAAGCCAGCAGTCCTATTACCATACATAATATAACCACTAAAACAATCCCTACATGCATCCTGTTTCATCTCCTTTCTTCTATTCAACGATCACATTAAGTTTTTCTTTTTCCAGTGAGACTTCTATCTCTTTTGATAAAAAGGAAGGTTCTCCATCTGTATGTAACGGCAGTGCACGATCTGTTACTACTTTTGCACTGCGACATTTCAATGTCGTCACACCTTTAAATCTTGTATGCTTTCCTGAAAAAGCGGTTGGAAGCAAACACAAAATTTTAAACTTTGACAGATTTGCCACAACCATGATATCAAGAAATCCATCACTTCCAGAAGCCTCGGGACAGAATTTGAATCCACCACCCTCGTATGGAAGATTCATAAATGCTGCAAAATAAGTCTTTTCAAACACTTTCGTGCTTCCATCATCCATTGTCAGTTCAAGCTTTACTGGCCGATCCTTTATAATACGATCCATTGCCACAACCGCATAACTCAGCTTACCGATTTTCAGAAGGTTCAATACACGTTTCCATTTTGAAACACATACTTCATGACAAACTGCAGCATCAAATCCAATACCGGCACTCACTGCAAATCTTCTTCCTTTCCTTTCCCTTTTTAGCACACCTATATCCATCTTTTCAACCCTTTTGGGTGAAAGAATTGTGTCCAATGCATCAAAAGGATCTCCCGGGATTCCTGTTCCTCTTGCAAAATCATTGCTTGATCCAATCGGAATATATCCTAACGTCACTTTCTCCAGTGATTTAATTCCACTTAGTACTTCATTGAGTGTACCGTCGCCTCCAAGAACAACAAACATGTGCTCCTGGCCATCTTCCGTAATCTCTGATGCAATCTTTCCTGCATCCTTTTTCTTTGTTGTCAGATGAATCTGATAATCGATTCTTTTTCTGCACAACTCAGGTTCCAGCTGTTTCCACAGCATCTCGCCAAGCCCTGAACGAGCCCGCGGATTCACAATAAAGTGATAAATCATTAACCTTCCTCCAGTGTACTGTCCAGATACCGTCTCAAAGAACGACTCATGTTGCCTTCAAAATCAGCATTTCCCTCTCTCAGACACCATTCAAATACATTTCCGATCACGATCATCCGGATATCTGTTGTAAATTCGTCAATACTCTCTCTAATGTTAATAATCCCATCCTTCGCAGCCTGCTCTACATAAGCCTGTACTGTCACGATCGGATATGGACGTTCTGTTCTTATCGTCGGATTCAATGCCTGATTCTTTGTATCATAATACCCTGCCATAAATTCTACACCAAGCTCACGGCAATAAGCTACATAATTCAAATAAACACGGACAATTCCGTCCTTTACATCTTCCAGACTTTTCGGTGCCTCCAACAGATCCGGTCCCATCGTAGGCTGGTCTTCTATATAATAAGACAGCAAATCATCTTTTGTCTTAAAGTGATGATAGAAACTTCCGTTCGACACGCCTGCTTCTTCACAGATATTCTTGATTGACAATTTTTCATATCCGCTCTTCTGAAGAATCTTCTTCGCTGCCTGAAAGATTTTTTCCTTTGTTTCCTGTGATTTTTTCTGCTGCTTCGATAATTCTGTTTTTGTACTCATTTCTGCTAAAACTCTCCCGTATGCATTTTAAACTATAAGAGATATTATAACATATTTCGCCCTTTTTTTCAATAAAACCGAGTGAGCTCTATTTTTCATTTTCAGCCCGCATAATATTTCACAGTATTCCCATCCTCTTCATTTATAGATATGCAGAAAATGCACTTGGGATCGCATAATGTTTCTCAAGATCCTTCTTTCCCGCAAATATGATCTCCGGATTCTGAAATTCTTTTTCCAACTCATCCACCAAAATCTCATATCCGGTCATATGCCATTCCACATGACTGAAAATGTGCTTCGCCTCTGGCAGCTTCTTCACGCGCACCGGCGTAAGACCTGACTCTTTTGCATATTCTATAACTTCTTTTTGTGTTAAATGTCCCTCTACATTAGGAAATTCATACAATCCTGCAAGGAGTCCTTTTCCCGGCCTTTTGCGAATCGCAATTTCCTCATTATCACAGAATCTTAGAATCGTTCTTTTCTCGATTCTTCGCTCTTTCGCCTTTTTCTTGACCGGATAGTCCATCTGACATTCATCCTGGTATGCAAGACAAAATTCCCTTATCGGACAGCTCTCACACCTTGGTTCTCCATTCGGCAGACAGACGATTGCCCCAAGTTCGATCAATCCTTGATTAAAATCTCCCGGTGCCTCTGCCGGAATCACCTGTTCAAGCATACGTTCTATCTTTGTCCTTGTACTTGCTTTCATAATGTCATCACTGTCTTCCAGAAGCCTTGTAACCACGCGAAAAACATTGCCATCTACCGCTGGTTTCTGCTGATGATAAACAAACGAGCTGATCGCACCAGCTGTATAACTGCCAATTCCCTTCAACTTTTTTATCTCTTCAAATGTATCCGGGAATACACCATTATATTCTTCCATCACCTGTTGTGCTGCTGCCTTTAAATTCCTCGCCCTATTGTAGTAGCCAAGTCCTTCCCACAGCTTAAGCAGTCTGTCTTCCGGCACTTCAGCCAACGCTTTGATATCCGGCAGTTCTTCCAGGAATCGTGTGTAATAAGATTTAACAGCTTCCACTCTCGTCTGCTGCAGCATAATCTCTGAAATCCAGACCCGATACGCATTCACATGCTTCCGCCATGGAAGATCTCTCTGATTCTCCCGAAACCATTCAACAAGTGGTTCTACTGTCTCTTGCAGCCTCTCACATGCCAAAGCATCCGCTTCGTATTTTTTCTTTCTATTACATTTCATTCAATACCATTTCCTTATATATAAAAATATCTGTTCAATATTGTAACACAATACCAAACAGATATTCTATAGATAAAATATTTTTCTTTTAAAGAATCTTTGAAAGAAACTCTTGAAGTCTTGGATCTTTCGGATGTTCAAAGAATTCTTCCGGAGCAGCCTCTTCCTTAATCTGACCGTCATCAATGAAAAGAACTCTTGAAGCAACCTCACGGGCAAATCCCATCTCATGAGTAACAACAACCATTGTCATTCCCTCTTTTGCCAGATCTTTCATCAGCTCAAGAACTTCCCCTACCATTTCCGGATCAAGTGCTGAAGTTGGCTCATCAAAAAGAATCACGTCAGGATTCATAGCCATGGAACGGATAATCGCAACACGCTGTTTCTGTCCACCGGAAAGTGTAGACGGATACACATCCGCTTTGTCTTCCAGGCCGATTCTCTTCAAAAGAGCCATCGCCTGCTCTTTTACTTCTTTCTTAATCTGATCCTTTGTCTCAGTGATTGGAATTAACTCTTCCTTCTTGTTACTTCCACGGAACAAATTCTTAAATTTAATCATGCGATTCTTTTTCTTCGCCTTGTCGATGTCCTTACATCTTAAATAAGCAGGTGCCATCATAACATTCTGAAGAACCGTTTTATTATTATAAAGATTGAAATGCTGGAAAACCATTCCCATATGACGGCGGTGTACATTAATATCAACCTTCATATCTGCGATATCAACACCATTGAAAATAATACTTCCGCCTGTCGGGTCTTCCATACAGTTCAGGCATCGCAGAAATGTACTTTTACCGGAGCCGGATGGTCCGAGCACCGCAACGATATCGCCTTTATTGATCGTAACATTGATTCCCTTCAGAATCTCTTTGTCCCCAAAGCTTTTTTGCAGATTAATTACGTCTATCACTCTTCTTCAGGCTCCTTTCTAATAATTTAACAAGTAATGTGATCACAAGCACAAGCGCAATGTAAATCAATGCCATAACAAGATACGGCACCATAAATTCATAACTGTTACTTCCAATGTAGTTAAATGCAACATAAAGGTCAGCTGCACCGACAAAACTTACTACGGATGTCTCTTTAATAAGAGAAATGAACTCATTTCCAAGTGTCGGAAGAATGTTCTTTACAGCCTGCGGAATCACAATCTTCATCATACTTGTTCCAAAACTGAGTCCGACTGCTCTTCCGGCTTCCATCTGTCCAGGATCGACAGACTGAATTCCGCTTCGCATAATCTCTGAAATATATGCACCACTATTCAAACCAAATACAACCATAGAAACCTGCACTCCGGTAATCTTCACCCCTAAAATCGGAAGAAGTACATAATAAAAGATAAGGAGCTGAACTACCATAGGAGTTCCTCTGAACAATGCAACATAAAAACTGCAAATATGATTCAATACCCTCGGAAGAGTTTTATATTTCGGAATCACACGGACTGTAGCGATCAAAGTACCGATCACAATACCGATGATCAGACCGCAGATTGCGATCAACAAGGTATTCTGCAGTCCCTGAACTACTTTCACATAGCCATTCTGATTCAGAAATATATCAATAAATTTGTCTACTTTCTGACTAAAATTCCCCATTTGTTTCCTTTCTCCAAAAAGAGGAAAATGCATGCATCATCTTCTGCCTGTATTTCCCTCGTTAATAAATTCTGTTATTTTACTGCCTGTAAATTTTTAGCAAATGCTCTTACTGAACTGCGTTGATTGCTTCTGTAATCGCTGTTGCCGGTGCTGCATCAATGATCACATACTGAATATTTCCATTGAGCATATCCTGTACTGCAAGTGATCCACTCTTGTATGTCACACATTTTGCCGGAAGTCCCGGGAAGTCCCAATCTTCGCTTCCTTCAACATAGTACTGGCCTGTTGTTCCCTGCTGAACACCAATCTGGTCAGATGATTTTGTCTCAGCAAGCTTAGCTGCAACGTCATCTGCTGTCTTGCAATCATCGAATGTTGTAACATTGCTTGGAACGATCAAACGCTGGGATGCTGAATAGTAAGAATCTGTAAATGTAACATATCCTTCTCTCTCTTCATTAATTGTAAGTCCTGCCATAGCAATATCACATTTCTGCTGGCTTACAGACAGACAAACTGCATCAAAATCCATATTCTCGATTACAAGCTCTTTACCAAGTTCATCGGCAAGAAGCTTTGCGATCTCCATGTCGATTCCATAATAATCTTCACCCTTTGTATACTCAAATGGCTCGAATGCTGCATTTGTAGCTACAACCAACTGATCCTTAGATGTATCAAGTGTTGCTGATTTTACTGCTTCCGGCTCTCCGTCTGAGAAATACTTTTTGCAGATCTCATCAAGTGTTCCGTCTGATTTAATCTTTGCAATGAATTCATTTGTCTTCTCAAGAAGCTCCGGCTGATTCTTGTCCACACCAAATGCATATTCTTCATTTGTAAGGTCAATATCAATTACCTTTGCTGTTACTGTTTCGTTCTTACTACCACAACCTGCCAGCATGCCGACCGCTAATGCCGCAGTAAGAAATACTGATAAAAATTTCTTCATATTAAGCTCCTCCTCTTTTCTCTGCATAAAAATTCAAAACATGTTAATAATTATAACATGCTTTTCATAAAAAGCAAGACGTAATTATGCACGATTTCTTTTGGAAATACAAAATTTTACTGTTCACAATAACTGTGAACAGTAAAACACACTGCACTCTATTCAATAATACATACTTTATTTAAATAAAGCCTGGATACCAAAGAATAAAAATACAACGATTCCAAGTACGATTCTGTAATATCCAAATGCCTTAAAGTCATGGTTCTTGATATATTTCATCAGGAACTTGATCGCTATAACAGATACTGCAAAGGATACGATCATTCCAAGAAGAAGCAGGAATACCTGCATTGGGGTAAATGCCAGACCGAACTTAAATAACTTCAGTGCACTTGCTCCGAACATAACCGGAATTGCCAGGAAGAATGTAAATTCTGCTGCCACACCTCTTGAAACCCCAAGTGCCAGTGCTCCTACGATTGTTGCTCCGGATCTGGATGTCCCAGGGATCATCGCCATCATTTGGAAGACTCCGATCAGAAGAACTGTCTTCACAGAAAGCTGGGAGAGTCTTTTTACTTTCGGTTCTCTTGTCTCATTACGTTTTTCAATTATAATGAATAAAATACCATAAACGATCAGCATCAATGCAACAACATATGCATTACTCAGTTTTGATTCAATCAGGTCGTTCAGCAACACTCCTCCGATCAGTGCCGGAATTGTTCCGATCACTACTTTAATCCATAACTGAATTGTCATCTTCTTTTGTTTCTCCGTCTTCGTCGGTGAAAATGGATTCAGCTTATGGAAATAAATTACTACGACCGCCATAATAGATCCGAACTGGATCACCACATTGAACATGTTCGTAAATGCCTCGCTCTGTTTCAGCTGAATAAGCTGTTCCACCAGAATCAAATGACCTGTGCTACTGATTGGAAGCCACTCTGTGATTCCTTGCACAATTCCTAAAATGATAACCTTTAATACCTCTAACATAATTCCCCTCCTCGTTTCAGAACAAACTTCTCGATAGCCTTTGCGGCTCCCTCATCATTATTGCTCTCTGTAATATAATCAGCTACAGCTTTGACCTTTTCTTCGGCATTCGCCATGGCAACCCCAAATCCAACTTCTTTGAGCATTGCGATATCATTATCGCCATCCCCACACGCCATGATCTCTTCCCGCCTGATTCCAAGCATCTTGCCAAGATTCACAAGTCCGGTTCCTTTATTCACACCAACTGCATTGATTTCTATATTATATTGAAGAGAGCCAACCAGTTCAAAGACGCCTTCTCGCTCCAGCTCTTTCCACGCCTCTTCTCTCTCTTCCATATCTGCAAACAACATCTGTACTTTGTCGAGATCCCCTTCTTTTTCATCCAGCAGATCTTCCAGTCTGTCTACCGCTATTCGTGTTCTCAGAAAATAATCCCACATGTTCGGATTCTTATGATACTTTCTCACTTGCGCGATCTCATCTTTTTGAGCATATCCCTGCCCATCAAAATAAACTTCCAACAGAGTATCATATTTTCTTCCGATTGCAATTGCTTTTTTTGCTGCTTCTTTGGATAACAGATGTTCTTCCAGTACCTTTCCGGTTCTCGTCTCAATAATCCTTGCCCCATTAGCAGTCAGTGCATAATCCATCCCCGGAAGCTCACGTAATTCCTCTGGAACTCCTGTCCATGGTCTTCCGGTTGCAACAAGAACAACTGTACCATTCTTCAGCGCCTCTTTGATCACATTCTTCGTATAAGGAAGAAGTTCTTTCTTATCTGTAAGAAGTGTTCCATCGAGATCTAATCCAACAATCTTAATTTCCTTTTTTTCCATACTTTTTTCCTTATCTTCTGTATTTTCTATCCGTCAATTGTTACAAAAAGCAACATCTTTTTAATCTTTTCGTAAAACAATCATAAAATATTCCGTGCCAATTTGATTAATTCTCTGTTTTATAGTATAATAGGTTTTCGACAACTATGCAATGTCATTTAAAGAAAGGATATTGAGATTATGGCATTTTACAAAAAAAGCAAGTTACATACGGGCACTGCGCTCATTTGTTCCCTTGCAATTGTATTTTCTGCACTTCCAGTCTATGCTACAGACACGATAGACAATCTGCAAAACCAGACCTCTGCCCTTGAGAACGAATTAAAAGGCATCAACCAGGATATCCTCACCTTGAGCGAGAAGATATCTGATACTGAAATGCAGGTTGAGATCCTCAACAGTGATATAGACAAAACACAGGATGATCTTGAGAAAGCGCAGAAAAATGAAGATCAGCAGTATGAAGATATGAAAAGCCGTATCAAATATATGTACGAGCACGGAAGTGCTACAATGCTCGAGATGCTTTTCTCAGCAGAAAATATGTCAGATTTTCTAAACAAAGCTGATTTTATTGAAAATTTAAGTAACTACGACCGCAAAGCGCTGAACAATCTGAAAGATGTTCACCAGCAGATTGCTGATCAGAAAGCAGACCTGGAAGCACAACAGGATTCCATGAAAGATTTACAGAACCAATTGCAGACACAGCAGACACAATTACAGGCAAAAGCTGCTGCAACTTCTACTAATTTGAATGAGGTGAATGCAAAACTACAGAAAGTCAAAGAAGAAGAGGCAGCTCGTCAGGCAGAAGAAGCCAGGAAACAGGCGGAAGCTGCTGCGAAAGCTGAAGCTGCTGCAAAAGCTGAGGCTGCTGCCAGCACGAACAAAACGAATACTTCCAGTTCCTCTGGGAACTCCGGTAATTCAGGTTCCTCATCCTCCGGAAGTTCAAGTTCTTCTGGTGGCTCCAATAGTTCCGGATCTGCCATTGCGTCTGATGACCTTACACTTCTTGCAGCAATTCTGCAATGTGAGGCCCACTATGATTACGATTCTATGCTTGCAGTTGCTACAGTCATTATGAATCGTGTATATAGCAGCCGCTTTCCGAATTCTATTCATGATGTCATCTATGCCAAAGGACAGTTTGCTCCTGTATGGACAGGTTCCTTAGACCGTGTATTAAAGCAAGGTCCACGAAGTCTTTCTATCCAGGTTGCACAGGATGCGATCAACGGAGCTCGTCTTGCCTCTGTAGCCGACTGTTATTACTTCCTGTACGCACCATCGACAACCAGAACCGGTGTTGTAATTGGCGATAACGTTTTCTTTACGAGTTGGTAAATAATAAAAAGACTAAGAAGCACCGGAAGATTTCATTTTGATCTTCCAGTGCTTCTTTTTTTAGAAACAACTCTATTTTCTACTGATAATCAACAACATCAATCCATCTCATCAGGAAATCTTTCTCAAGTTCATTTTCTTTAGATAACTGTGCTGCTGCAACAATCGGAAGCCACTGCTGCACATACTGCATTGCTGTATCGCTCTTCTTGCAGAACAGTTTTAAGTAAAGGTCTGCTACTTTCTGATCCTTCAGTGCAAAGAGAAGATATGTCATTGCTGCATCTGCACTTGCATTTCCCTGTGTTGCATGAGCCCAGTCAACCACTGTCATCTTTCCATTCTTTCCTACGATCACGTTACTCGGATTAAAGTCTCCATGGCATACTTTATTATGCTTTGGCATACTCTCAAGTCTTGTCATAAGCTCATAACGTGTAGTCGCATCAAGATCTTTCAATCCATTGATCTGACGAGCTAATTTATCTTTCATTCCTTTCAGAAGCGGTGATTTCTTACTCTGAACCTGTAACTGGAGATCAACAAAGTCTTCCATATATTTTTCCAGATTCTTCCTATCAGATTCCATCATGTCCTCAAGTGTCTTACCTGCTTTGTACTCGATCGCAATTGCCCACTTTCCATCAATCTGAGTTACTTCTTTTACCTTCGGAATGTCCAAACCTGTCTCTTCTACTCTTGCAGTATTCAGAGCCTCATTAAATACATCTGACTTCGGATGTCCTTCATTAAAAACCTTCACAATGTAGTCATCACATTTGTAAACTGATTTGTAAGCACGTTTCACGATGAGATTTTTTTCTTCTAACTTCATAATATAGACCTCCTTATATCTTGAACACACCTGCTTGTCTGCTCTTATTTTATCTCAGCTCTGCGGGGCTGTTCCTCTTTGCCTTACGGCTCTTACTTTGTTTTGATGATGTCATTATATCTCACAATTTTTAAAAATAAAACCCCTTCAGCGCAAGTTTGTGCAGTTTTTAACAAGTTTTTTCGCCCGCTATATATTGTCTATTTATTAACAATTACAGACTCTGGCTCGTTGCTCGCGTATACTTGGAAAACTCAAAAACTCTATTTTCCAAGTTATCGCGGCAGTCGCCAAGGTCTTGTGCAAGCACAGACTTTGGCTCGTTGCTCGCGTAAAAAAAGAGATAGAACAATGCTTTTCAACATCATTCTATCTCTCTCGTATATTTTAGATTCTAACGGTCATATGCCTGCTTATGCAATGCAATTTATTTTCCGTAGTAGCATTTCAGGTACAGATCTTTGATCTCCTGGATGAGTGGGTATCTTGGGTTAGCTCCTGTACACTGATCGTTGAATGCCTGCTCTGACATTTCATCAAGTGTATCAAGGAAGTACTTCTCATCGATACCGTAATCTTTGATTGTCTTCTTGATTCCGATCTTCTCTTTGAGTTCTTCAAGCTTAGCGATGAAGTTCTCAAATACTTCTTTATCATCTTTACCTGTGCATCCTGCGAAACGTCCGAGTTCTGCGTATCTTGCAAGTGCATGTGGGTACTGATACTGTGAGAATGTTCCCATCTTTGTCGGAACTTCTGCTGCGTTGTATCTCATAACCTCTGTAAGGATTACTGCGTTAGCAACACCGTGTGGCAGGTGGTGGAAAGCACCAAGCTTATGAGCCATGGAGTGGTTAACACCAAGGAATGCATTTGCGAATGCCATACCAGCCATACAGGAAGCGTTTGCCATTTCTTCACGAGCCTTCGGATCGTTTGCTCCGTTCTCGTATGCAGATGGAAGGTTCTCGAATACAAGCTTAACAGCCTTCATAGCAAGACCATCTGTGTAATCTGTAGCCATGATAGATACATATGCCTCAATTGCATGTGTCATAACGTCGATACCTGAAGCACTTGTCAGTCCCTTCGGCTGTGTCATCATGTTGTCTACGTCTACGATTGCCATGTTTGGAAGCAGAGCGTAGTCAGCGATTGGCCATTTAACACCTGTGTCAGCGTCTGTGATGATTGCGAATGGTGTTACCTCAGAACCTGTTCCTGAAGATGTTGGGATAGCTACGAAGTAAGCTTTCTCTCCCATCTTAGGGAATGTAAATACTCTCTTACGGATGTCCATGAAGTCCATAGCCATATCTTCGAAGTTTGCTTCCGGATGCTCATACATGATCCACATGATCTTAGCAGCGTCCATTGCAGATCCACCACCAAGAGCGATGATTGTATCTGGCTCGAACTGTCTCATCTGGTCAACACCCTTGCGTGCACACTGAAGTGTCGGGTCTGGTGCTACCTCGAAGAAGCATGTATGCTGGATTCCCATTTCATCTAATTTATCTTCGATTGGTTTTACATATCCGTTCTTGTAAAGGAAAGAGTCAGTTACGATAAATGCTTTCTTCTTGTGCATTACTGTTCCAAGCTCATCCAGTGCAACCGGCATAGAACCTTTCTTGAAGTAAACTTTCTCAGGTGTTCTGAACCACAGCATATTTTCTCTCCTCTCTGCAACTGTCTTGATGTTAAGCAGATGTTTTACTCCTACGTTCTCTGATACAGAGTTTCCACCCCATGATCCACATCCAAGTGTAAGGGACGGAGCCATCTTGAAGTTATAAAGGTCTCCGATTCCACCGTGAGAAGAAGGTGTATTGATCAGTACACGACAAGTCTTCATTGCTGCTGCATGTTTTGCAATCTTCTCTGTCTCTGCCGGATGTACGTAGAGGGAAGATGTATGTCCATATCCACCGTCTGCTACAAGCTGAGCTGCTTTCTCAAGCGCCTCATCAAATGTTTTGGCTTTGTACATACCAAGTACCGGTGATAATTTCTCATGTGCAAATTCTTCTGAGATATCTACAGATTCAACTTCTCCGATTAGAATCTTTGTATTCTTCGGTACCTCAACGCCTGCCATCTGAGCGATTTCATAAGCTGATTTTCCTGGGATTTTGCTGTTCAGCGCACCGTTGATGATGATTGTCTTACGAACTTTGTCAAGCTCCTCGCCTGGTTTCAGGAAGTAGCATCCTCTATACTGGAATTCTTTCTTTGCTTCTTCATATACGCTTTCAAGTACTGTTACAGACTGCTCAGAAGCACAGATCATACCATTGTCAAATGTCTTAGAGTGGATGATTGAGTTAACTGCCATTCTTACATCTGCTGTGTCGTCGATGATAACCGGTGTGTTACCAGCTCCAACTCCGAGTGCCGGCTTTCCTGAAGAGTAAGCTGCTTTAACCATTCCAGGACCACCTGTTGCAAGGATGATGTCTGCATCTCTCATTACTGTGTTTGTAAGTTCCAGTGACGGAGCATCGATCCATCCGATGATTCCTTCCGGAGCTCCTGCCTTAACCGCTGCATCAAGAACAACTTTAGCTGCTGCAATTGTAGATGCTTTAGCAGCCGGGTGTGGGCTGATGATGATTGCATTTCTTGTCTTTAAGCAGATCAGTGTTTTGAAGATTGCTGTTGATGTCGGGTTTGTTGTAGGGATAACTGCTGCAACAAGTCCGATTGGCTCTGCAATCTTTTTGATTCCGAAAGCCTTATCTTCTTCTACAACACCACATGTCTTTGTATCTTTGTATGCGTTGTAAATATACTCTGCTGCGTAATGGTTTTTGATAACCTTATCCTCGAGAATACCTCTCTGAGTTTCTTCTACCGCAAGTCTTGCAAGCGGGATACGCTGCTTGTTTGCTGCCATAGCTGCTTCATAGAAGATTTTGTCAACCTGCTCCTGTGTAAATGTAGCGAAGATTTTCTGTGCTTCGCGCATTTCTTTCATTTTTGCTTCAAGAGCTTCTACGTTATCAACGAATCCGGTATTTACTGTCTTTGTCTCTACAGTTTTTGCCGCCTCTTTCTTTGCCATCTGAGTATTCCTCCTGTACTTAAATAAATCATTTTTATAGTCACTGTTTTTGTAACCTGCAAGTTTTATCCGATCGGGTTCTTTTTATGTTTCCCGATTACAGTTAATAGTATACTGGTTCGTTAATTAATTGTCAATGTACCTTTCGTTAAAGTTTTAACGTTATTTTTTTAACATCAGTTGTGCACTTTTTACAAAAATGATTTTTTTCTTGACAGCGAACAGTTTTGACACATCCAAGCGGAGTGTTTTTTATATATTAGGATAGAACTTTCCTAATATATAAAAACTCCCATGCAGGACATTCATCCTACATGGGAGTCTAAGTTCAGCTATAAATTCAAAATAGATTAAACAAGTTCGATCAGAACTTCCATAGCTGCGTCACCTTTACGCTGACCAATCTTTACGATTCTTGTGTAACCACCGTTACGATCTGCGTATTTTGGTGCGATCTCATCAAAGAGTTTTGCAACCATGTCAACATCTTTCATGTTTCTCTTCTCGCCTTCTTTAACTGGGAAGAGAACCTTCAGCATCTGACGTCTAGCGTGCAGTCTGCTTGGCTTATCTTTTTTGATTGTCTTCTCAACTTCGTCATAAACAGTAACTTTCTTACCGTCAACAACTTCTTTCACACGTTTGCCATCAGCATCTTTACGTGCTACTTTAGCCATTACTGTAACTTCTTCGAAGTTATCTTTCTCTTTTACAGCAAGAGCGATCAGGCTTTCTGCCTGCTTACGAATCTCTTTTGCCTTAGCTTCTGTTGTAACGATCTTTCCATTGTTAAGAAGAGCTGTTACCTGGTTTCTAAGTAAAGCTTTTCTCTGGCTTGCTGTTCTGCCAAGTTTTCTATACTTTGCCATTTTAAATTTCCTCCATTAATTAACATTTGGTTATGCATCTTCGGGCTTACTAATCAAATGCTCCTGTCGTGCTCTTCGGGCTTACCGCCAGGATATTTAATCTTCAGCGGGCTACTGTTCACAAAATTGTGAATGCAGCCTGTGCAGGACATAAGTGTCCTGATAATTTATCAAAGTACGGATATAGAATATTATTCTTCTCCGTGGTTCAGTTCCAGATTGAGTTCTTTCAGTTTTGCAAGAACTTCTTCGAGAGACTTGCGACCAAGGTTACGAACCTTCATCATGTCTTCCGGAGTCTTGTTTGTGAGCTCTTCAACTGTGTTGATTCCGGCTCTCTTCAGACAATTGTAAGAACGAACAGAAAGTTCAAGTTCATCAATGCTCATCTCAAGAACTTTTTCTTTCTCGTCATCCTCTTTCTCAATCATAACTTCTGCCTGCTGAGCTACCTCTGACAGGTCGATGAAGAGTTTCAGATGCTCACTTAACACTTTTGCTGCAAGGCTGACAGCCTCATCAGGAGCCATTGTACCTTTTGTCCAGACATCAAGTGTCAGTTTGTCATAATCTGTAACCTGACCTACACGTGTATCCTGAACTGTCAGGTTAACACGATCGATCGGTGTATAGATAGAATCGATCGGAAGAACACCGATTGGCATATCTTCTGTTTTATTCTTATCTGAGCTTACATATCCTCTACCTTTAGTGATTGTAAGTTCCATGTAAAGCTTGCTGTCTTTGCCACCGCTTAATGTAGCAATTACCTGCTCCGGGTTTACAATCTCAATATCAGAGTCACACTGGATATCAGCACCTGTTACAACACCTTCTCCTTCAAACTCGATATAAGCTGTCTTCACTTCATCAGACTCAGATGTGTTCTTGATAGCCAGAGATTTCAAGTTCATGATGATCTCTGTCACATCTTCTTTAACACCCGGGATGGAACTGAACTCGTGCAGTACACCGTCGATTTTCACAGAACTAACTGCTGCTCCCGGCAGGGAAGAAAGCATAATTCTTCTCAGCGCGTTACCAAGCGTAGTTCCGTATCCTCTCTCCAGCGGTTCTACGACAAATCTTCCGTATTTCTTGTCATCTGAAACATCTGTAATTTCAATATTCGGTTTATTAAAATCAAACACTACACAGACCCTCCTTATGGGCTTAATATATGTTGAGGGGGTACAAAACTGTATCTAATCAACTTATTCAGATTAGTTAGGATTGCCCTGCATAATAGCCTGCGCAATCCTTTCAAATCATAATTATTATTTAGAATACAGCTCGACGATAAGCATCTCGTCAACCGGTACATCGATTGCTTCTCTGTTAGGAAGCTCTTTTACTGTACCTCTAAGATTCTCAGCGTCTGCCTCAAGCCACTCTGGTACCATGTTTCCAGCTGTAGCTTCAAGAATCTCTTTGTATCTCTGTGAACCTTTTTTGTTCTCTTTGATTTCAATAACATCTCCAGCCTTTACAAGGTAAGATGGGATGTTAACCTGTTTGCCGTTTACAAGAACGTGCTTGTGATCAACGATCTGTCTAGCTTCTTTTCTTGTTCTAGCAAGTCCAAGACGGAAAACAACGTTGTCAAGTCTTGACTCAAGGATGATCATAAGGTTTTCACCTGTCATTCCTTCCTGCTGTTTTGCCTTTGCATAGTAGTTTCTGAAAGGTTTTTCAAGAACACCGTAGATGAATTTTGCTTTCTGTTTCTCGCGAAGCTGAAGACCATACTCGCTCATCTTTCTGTTTGCTCTTTTTAACTGTCTGTTAGATTTCTTATTGATTCCGAGGTAAATCGGATCCATTCCTAATGAACGGCATCTTTTAAGAACAGGAACTCTATTTACTGCCATTTCTATCCTCCTAATATTATACATGCCAGCGGTACTCATGCCGCTGCGTCAACATTTACTATTAAATAACTGCTTTTCTTATACAGCAGAGTATAATTACACTCTTCTGCGTTTCGGTGGACGACATCCGTTGTGCGGTACCGGTGTTACGTCCTTGATGCTTACTACATCAATTCCGCATGCCTGAAGTGCACGGATTGCTGCTTCTCTTCCTGATCCCGGTCCTTTTACGAATACATCTACTGTCTTAAGACCATGTACTAATGCTGCTTTAGCTGCTGTCTCAGCTGCCATCTGTGCTGCATATGGAGTAGATTTTCTTGAACCTCTAAATCCCAGACCGCCTGCACTTGCCCATGAAAGAGCATTTCCCTGAGCGTCAGTCAGTGTAACAATTGTATTGTTGAATGATGACTGAATATGTGCCTGTCCGCGTTCAACGTTTTTCTTGACACGTTTTTTTGTTACTTTTTTCGCAACTCTCTTAGCCATTTAAACTAACCTACTTTCTTTATTTTATACGATATTATTTCTTCTTATTTGCTACAGTTCTCTTAGGACCTTTGCATGTTCTTGCATTAGTCTTAGTCTTCTGTCCACGTACCGGAAGTCCTTTTCTATGACGGATTCCACGGTAGCATCCGATCTCTTTAAGTCTCTTGATGTTGAGCTGGATCTCTCTTCTAAGATCACCTTCTACAACCTGAGTCTCATCGATCACTGCGCTGATTTTCTTTACTTCTTCACTTGTAAGATCTCTTACACGAGTGTCAGGATTAACTCCTGCATCCTTTAAGATACGTTCTGCACTTGTTCTACCGATTCCGTAGATATAAGTAAGACCGATTTCTACACGTTTGTCTCTTGGTAAGTCTACACCTGCAATACGAGCCATGTGTCTTTCCTCCATTTTCTTTTCTGGTTTTCTTGTTCATTGTCCCTAATTGAGGCTGCGAATGCGAAATGAGTATCTTCTATTTATAAATGAAGTCTGGTGTAACTCATTTACTGCTGCATCCTACCGGAATGTATCCTTCCGATATCCCAGCCCAGGCATGTACGGAAACTACATACCCTTTCCCGGCACGGATCATACTCTCATCCGCCAATGCAAATGCCGGGTATTATAAGCAATATACAATAGCATCTTCCCTCTTTAATAGAAAGACGACAAACGCCTGTCAGATGCCCAGACCACACGCTCTGTCGGTACCTGCGGACAGATGCGGTGTATCCTTACTGTATATTAAACAGCTCCACACACCTCCTGGCGTGTCATGCTGTCAGCCGCTTTTCTTGCACATTCTGATGCATCTCTTGACTAAGCTCGAAAAGACCTCGCTAAGTCTCCGGATGGGCTTTCTCACTAAATTCATGCTTCGCTTACGCTTGCATTCATTAAGTGTTCAATGCCTATCCCTGACGCTGTTTGTGCTTCGGGTTCTCACAGATTACTCTGATACTACCTTTTCTTCTAATAATTTTGCATTTTTCACAAATTGGTTTAACTGATGATCTAACCTTCATGTCAAATCCTCCTTCCCTACTTTGCTCTGCCTATATATTCCGGTATTTTTGGACACACCTCTCCAAAAATGACCATTTCATACTTTACCACAAAACATATGGTAAAGTCAAGTCCTAAATTAAAAAAGATATTATTTTCTAAAAATACTTTTTAGAAAATAATATCTTTTTATCTTTTCAGATACGGAATGTTGTAAACAACAGCATTCCTGTTATTTGATGTGTAGAATTCTTACTTGTCTCTCCAGACAATTCTTCCTTTGCTCAGGTCATAAGGTGACATCTCAAGTGTAACCTTATCTCCCGGCAGAATCTTGATGAAGTTCATACGCAGCTTACCGCTGATATGCGCCAGTACAATATGGCCATTCTCAAGTTCTACTTTGAACATTGCGTTAGGAAGTTTCTCAACTACAACTCCTTCAATTTCAATCACGTCAGTTTTTGACATTTTTAATCCTCCTGAATGAAATCAACAAAACTTACTCTCCAAGGATCTGAACGATTGCAGCAAATACATCATTGATATCGATTGTACCATCAACTTCTCTGAGTACTCCTGCTTCTGTATAATAATCGATCAGCGGCTGTGTCTGCTCATGATAAACACCAAGTCTCTTAAGTACTGTATCTGGTTTATCATCGTCTCTCAAGATAAGCTCTCCGCCACACTTGTCGCAGATGCCTTCTTTTGCAGTCGGAGCATATACGATATGATAAGTAGCACCACAATCAACACAAGCTCTTCTTCCAGACATACGGTTTACAATATTCTCATCCGGAACTTCAACATCGATCGCATAATCAATCTTCTGTCCCATTGCAGCAAGTGCACGATCAAGTGCCTCTGCCTGTGGAATTGTACGCGGGAATCCATCAAGTACATATCCATTCTTACAATCTTCCTGGTTTACTCTGTCTACAACGAGATCAACAACCAGTTCATCTGGAACCAGAAGACCCTGATCCATGAAAGTTTTTGCTTTCTTACCAAGTTCTGTTCCGTTCTTGATGTTTGCTCTAAAGATATCTCCAGTAGAAATATGCGGAATAGTATATTTCTCAGCAATCTTCTTTGCCTGTGTTCCTTTTCCTGCTCCTGGGGCTCCTAACATGATGAGTTTCATATCTTTATCCTCCTTATACAAGTTTAACCCGCTCTGTTCGTCCTGCAATTGAGGACAGAACAAAGCGAGCTAAAAGACATTTAATAGAAAACAATATCAATAACTGTTATCTCTTATTATTTAAAAATCCTGTGTAATTTCTTACAAGCATCTGTGATTCAATCTTCTTAATTGTCTCAAGTACAACACCTACAATAATGATAAGTGATGTTCCACCAAAGGAAACGTTTGCACCGAAAACACCATTGAAGAAATATGGAATCACCTGTACGATGATCAAACCACACGCACCAACAAAGATGATATAATTCAAAATCTTTGTAAGGTAGTCAACTGTTGGTTTGCCCGGACGAATTCCAGGGATAAATCCACCGCTCTTTTTCATATTATTTGCAATCTCCATCGGATTGAAAGTAATCGATGTATAGAAATATGCAAAGAATATTGTAAGTAAAATGTAAACCACAAGTCCGACTGAATAAATCGGATTCTCTGGATCACACCAGTTATTGGAGTTTAAACCTGCAAGGATCTTACTTCCGATTCCGGTTCCTTTTCCTTTTCCAAGGAACTGTGCAATCACGATTGGTGTCTGCATCAGTGAAGAAGAGAAGATAACCGGGATTACTCCGGCTGTATTCACCTTCAACGGAATATGTGTTGACTGACCGCCAACCATCTTTCTTCCCTGTACTTTTTTGGAATACTGAACTGCAATTCTTCTTTCACCGTCCTGAAGAATGATGACAAATACAACTACAACCAAAAGGACTGCAAGGATAATAACACCGGCAAGTCCTGCCTTTGCAATTGTTTTGCCTTTCATGAACTGTGTATACAGTGTTACAAAATCATCCGGAACACGGGAAACAATGTTGATCAGAAGTACGATAGAAATACCGTTTCCAACTCCCTTTTCAGTAATACGCTCACCAATCCACATAAGGAATGCACTACCAGCTGTAAGCGTACATACAACGATTGCACAATTTACGAAATTATATTCTTCCAGAAGTCCCTGACGTCCAAATCCTACAGCCATTGCGATAGATTCAATCAGTGCAAGACCAACTGTCACATATCTTGTAATCGCTGCGATTTTCTTTCTTCCATCTTCACCATCTTTCTGCATTTCTTCAAGCTTTGGGATCGCTATTGTGAGAAGCTGCATGATGATAGATGATGTGATGTAAGGAGTAATACTCAGGGCAAATACTGACATTCTCGTAAATGAGCCGCCGGTGAACGCCTCAAAAAAGTTAAATGCGTCACCGGTCTGCTGTGCAAAAAAATTCTGAATAAATGTCGGATCTACTCCCGGAGTGGGCAACTGTGATCCTAACCTAACAACGATAAGCATTGCAAATGTATAGAGAAGTCTCTTTCTGATATCCTCAATACTTAATGCTTTACGTAAGGACTTAAGCATTAGATCACCTCTGCTTTTCCACCAAGAGCTTCAATCTTCTCAGCTGCTTTTGCACTGAATGCATTAGCCTGAACTGTAAGCTTCTTAGTTAACTCTCCATTTCCAAGAATTTTTACTCCATCTTTTGGATTCTTAACAATACCGCTTTCGATCAATGTCTCAACGGATACTGTAGCGCCGTCCTCGAATACTTCAAGTGCGCTAAGATTGATTCCTACGATTGTCTTAGAGTTTCTGCATGTGAAACCTCTCTTAGGAATTCTTCTGTATAAAGGCATCTGACCGCCTTCGAAACCAGGTCTTGTAGCTCCTGAACGAGCCTTCTGTCCTTTGTGGCCCTTTCCGGCTGTCTTACCGTTTCCTGAACCATGACCACGGCCTCTTCTGAAATTATCACTCTGTTTTGAACCGTCTGCCGGTCTTAAGTTTGATAAGTCCATGACATTACCTCCTTATCTTAATTAAGCCTCTTCTTCAACTTTAACTAAATGTCTAACCTGCTGTACCATACCTCTGGTAGCTGCATTATCTGGCAATACAACTGTTTTGTTGAGTTTCTTAAGTCCAAGAGCCTCAACTGTTTTTCTATGCTTTGGTACGGCGCCGATTGTAGACTTTACTAATGTAACTTTTAAATTTGCCATTTCAATCTTACCTCCTATGCGCTTGATCGGGCTTCTCGGTTGATTAGCCTAAGATCTCCTCAATTGATTTGCCACGAAGTCTTGCAACATCTTCCGGAGTCTTAACTGCTTTAAGTCCTTCAATTGTAGCAAGTACAACATTCTGTTTGTTGTTGGATCCTAAAGATTTTGTACGGATGTTCTTAACTCCAGCCGCCTCAATTACGGCACGCGCCGGTCCTCCGGCGATAACACCAGTACCTTCCGGAGCCTTCTTAAGAAGTACGGAAGCGCTTCCGAATTTACCAATCACATCGTGTGTTACACTTGAGTTTTCATCAAGAGATACGCTGATCATTTTCTTCATAGCGTCCTCTTTACCTTTACGAATAGCTTCCGGAATTTCAGTAGCTTTTCCTAAACCTGCACCAACATGGCCATTTCCATCACCAACAACTACTAAAGCTGTGAAACGGAAGTTACGACCACCTTTAACAACTTTGGTTACACGCTTGATTGATACCACTTTTTCTACTAATTCCATCTGACTAGCATCAATACGTTCCTGTCTCATCTGTGTTCTCCCTTCCTTAGAAATTCAGACCAGCTTCTCTTGCTGCGTCTGCTAATGCCTTGATTTTACCCTGGTAAATGAATCCGCCTCTATCAAATACAACTTCATCAATACCTTTAGCTTTTGCTCTCTCGGCAATTACTTTTCCAAGGTATGCTGCTGCTTCAACGTCGTTAGTCTTCTCGAGCTCTGCTTTCACTTCTTTCTGAAGAGTGGAAGCGGAAACAAGAGTATTTCCAACAGTATCGTCGATGATCTGTGCATACATATGATTATTACTTCTGAATACAGCTAAACGCGGTCTCTGCGCTGTTCCGCTGAAACGGTTGCGTAATTTCATGTGTTTTTTTCTACGAACTTCGCTTCTAGATTTCTTACTAACCATTTTCACACTCTCCTTATTTATTTCTTACCAGTCTTACCGACTTTACGTCTGATTACTTCATCAGCATATTTGATTCCCTTGCCCTTATATGGCTCCGGTCTTCTCTTATCTCTGATCTCAGCCGCAAACTGTCCAACTTTTTCTTTATCGATACCTTTAACAGTGATCTTGTTCTGTCCCTCAAGTACAGTCTCGATTCCTTCTGGATCGATCATCTCAACTGGATGGGAATAACCAAGGTTCAGTGTCAGTTTATTTCCTGATTTAGCAGCTCTGTAACCTACACCGTTTACTTCAAGAACTTTCTCGTATCCGTCTGTTACACCTACAACCATGTTGTTGATCAGTGTTCTTGTCAGACCATGAAGAGATTTCATTTTCTTTAAGTCGCTCGGTCTTGTAACGATTACTTCTTCGCCTTCAACTTTGATTTCCATTTCTACTGGAAGCTCTTTTGTAAGAGTTCCCTTAGGACCTTTTACAGTCACTACATTGTTCTCAGCAACTTCTACAGTTACTCCTGCAGGAATTGCTACAGGCAGTCTTCCTATACGTGACATACCATTATCCTCCTTAACTTAGATTCTCGGAGAAGCTGCGTTGGCTTCTCTGTTTTCAGTTACATTTATAAGGAAGTTCTTTTCGCTAAGCTCGACAAAACTTCGCTAAGCTCAAAGAACGTACCTTTTATAATGAATCATCCACTCAACTCGATAGATGAGCAGATTTAAGGAAGTTCTTTTCACTAAGCTCGAAAGGACCTCGCTAAGTTCAAAGAACAACCTCGCACTAAGCTCAAACTTCGGCTACGCCTCGTTCTCACTAAGTTGCTTTCGGCTTACCAAACGAAGCAAAGAACCTCTCCGCCTACGCCGAGTTTTCTAGCTTCTTTGTCTGTTACTACACCTTTGTTTGTAGAGATGATTGCTGTTCCGAGTCCGCCAAGTACCTTCGGGATATCCTCTGTATTAGCGTAAACACGAAGTCCCGGTTTGGAGATTCTCTTCAGTCCGGAAATAACTTTCTCGTTCTTGTCAGCACCGTATTTCAGTGTGATGTGAATTGTCTTGAAAGCTCCATCTTCTACAAGGTCATATTTTGCGATATATCCTTCATCAAGAAGAATGTTTGCGATAGCAAGTTTCATCTTTGATGCCGGTACATCTACTGTATCATGTTTTGCAGTGTTTGCATTACGGATTCTTGTAAGCATATCTGCAATTGGATCGCTCATAGTCATGTGTGTGATTCCTCCTATGTTATTTCACAGTATATAGTTGCTTTCGTCTTACCAGCTTGCTTTTTTAACACCCGGGATCTGTCCTTTATAAGCCAGTTCGCGGAAGCAGATACGGCAGATGCCGTATTTTCTTAAATATGCATGCGGACGACCACAAATTCTGCAACGGCTGTATTCTCTTGTGGAGAACTTTGGTGCACGCTGCTGTTTGATTTTCATTGATGTTTTAGCCATGAATTTCTCTCCTTTTTACTTTGCGAATGGCATATTGAACTGTGTCAATAATTCACGTGCTTCTTCATCAGTCTTGGCTGTTGTAACAAAAATTACATCCATACCTCTGACTTTGTCAATCTTATCGTACTCGATTTCTGGGAAGATAAGCTGCTCCTTGATTCCAAGTGCATAGTTACCTCTTCCGTCAAATGCGTTCGGGTTTACTCCTCTGAAGTCACGTACACGAGGAAGTGAGAGGTTGATCAGACGATCAACGAACTCGTACATTTTCTCTCCTCTTAAAGTAACTTTACATCCGATCGGCATACCCTCTCTGATTTTGAAGTTAGCTACAGAATTCTTTGCTCTTGTTACAACCGCTTTCTGTCCTGCGATTTTCTCCATGTCTGCAATAGCTGACTCCAGAAGTTTAGCATTGTCTTTTGCCTCACCGACACCCATGTTAATTACAACCTTGTCAAGTTTCGGCACTTCCATGATGTTTTTATATCCAAATTTTTTGATCATTGCATCAACGATCTCATTCTGATACTGCTCTTTCAGTCTACTCAAAGTCCTGGACCTCCTTCCTTGAATTAATCAATAACTTCGCCTGTTGCCTTAGCAAAACGAACTTTTTTGTCTCCATCCATCTTGAAGCCTACTCTTGTTGCTTTTCCGTTATGAAGTAACATAACGTTTGATGCATCAATGTAACCTTCCTGATGTACGATTCCGCCGTTCTGGTTTGCCATGCTTGGCTTTGTATGCTTTGTCAGCATATTGACGCCTTCAACCAGGACTCTTCCGTCTTTTTTATCTACGGCAATAACTTTGCCTTCTTTATCTTTATCTTTTCCGGCGATAACCTTAACCATATCACCTTTTTTAATTTTCATAGTTGACATTCTCAGGCACCTCCTTACAGTACTTCCGGAGCCAAAGAAACAATCTTCATAAAGTGTTTCTCTCTAAGCTCTCTTGCTACTGGTCCAAAAATACGTGTTCCACGTGGGTTCAAATCGTCTTTTATAATAACAGCAGCATTTTCATCGAATCTGATATAGGAACCGTCTTTACGACGAGCGCCTTTTACAGAACGGACAACAACAGCTTTAACGACATCACCTTTTTTTACAACGCCGCCTGGTGTTGCATCTTTAACAGTTGCAACGATCACATCTCCGATGTTGGCGTATCTTCTTGTAGAACCGCCAAGAACACGGATACACAGTAACTCTTTCGCACCTGTGTTGTCTGCTACTTTAAGTCTGCTTTCTTGCTGTATCATGCAGGTAAACCTCCTTCAAATAATTATTTCGCTTTCTCCATGATTTCCACAAGTCTCCATCTCTTGTCCTTGGACAGCGGTCTTGTTTCCATAACTTTTACTGTATCTCCAACTTTACACTCGTTGTTCTCGTCATGAGCTTTGAGCTTGTAAGTTCTCTTTACGATTTTGTTGTAAAGTGGATGTTTTACATGGTCTTCAACAGCAACAACAATCGTTTTGTCCATCTTGTCGCTGACAACCTTACCCGTACGGGTTTTTCTTAAATTTCTCTCTTCCACGGTTGCTGCTCCTTTCACTATGCTCTTTTAGCCTCTGTAATCAGAGTCTGGATACGAGCGATATTCTTTCTTACTTCTTTGATTCTGCTTGTATTATCCAACTGATTTGTTGCGTTCTGGAATCTCAGATTAAAGAGTTCCTTCTTAGCAGCTACTAATTCTTCATTTAATTCCTCTACGGATTTTCCTTTTAACTCGTTTACAAATGTATTAATTTTCACTGTTATCACCGCCTTCTAAGTCTGCGCGAGAAACGATTTTGCATTTGCAAGGTAATTTATGCATTGCAAGTCGAAGTGCCTCTCTAGCTGTTTCCTCTGGTACTCCTGCAATCTCAAACATAACACGGCCTGGTTTAACTACTGCTGCCCAATACTCAACAGTACCTTTTCCACTACCCATACGAGTCTCAGCCGGTTTTGCTGTGATCGGCTTGTCTGGGAAGATTTTGATCCAAACCTTACCACCACGCTTGATGTAACGTGTCATAGCAACACGGGCTGCCTCGATCTGGTTAGAACGAATCCAGCATGGTTCCATAGCTACGATACCATATTCACCGTAAGAAATCTTATTACCTCTAAGAGCCTTACCTTTCATAGTACCACGGAACTGTTTACGACGTTTTACTCTTTTTGGCATTAACATTATCTATCTCTCCCTTCCTTATCTGCTTTAGTCGGAAGAACTTCGCCTTTGTAAATCCAAACCTTTACACCGACTTTTCCGTAAGTTGTATCAGCTTCTGCGAATCCATAATCGATGTCAGCACGAAGTGTCTGCAGCGGAATTGTTCCCTCGCTGTAGAACTCTGTACGAGCCATATCAGCACCACCAAGACGTCCGGATACGGAAGTCTTAACTCCGAGTGCTCCAGCCTTCATAGTTCTGGACATGCAGGATTTCATAGCACGTCTGAAGGAGATACGGTTCTCAAGCTGCTGAGCAATGTTCTCAGCTACGAGCTGTGCATCTTTGTCCGGTCTCTTAACTTCTTTGATGTCAACGATGAGCTTCTTATCTGTGAACTGTGCAAGCTCTGCTTTCACCTTTTCGATCTCGGAACCACCCTTGCCGATTACGACACCAGGCTTAGCTGTATAAACGATGATCTTAACGCGATCGGATGCTCTTTCGATTTCAATCTTAGAGATTCCAGCGCTGTATAATCTCTTCTTTAAAAACTTTCTGATCTCGTGGTCTTCAACCAGATTGTCAGCGAAATCTTTTTCTGCGTACCATTTGGAATCCCAGTCTTTGATAACGCCAACTCTCAGGCCATGAGGATTAACTTTCTGTCCCATATTGTCCTCCTATCTCTCATTGAGCACGATTGTGATGTGGCTCATTCTCTTCTCGATTCTGTAAGCTCTACCCTGTGCTCTAGGTTTGATTCTCTTCATTGTCGGTCCTTTGTTTGCGTAGCATTCCTCGATGTAGAGGTTCTCAACGCTCATACCGTTGTTATTCTCAGCATTTGCGATTGCTGATTTCAGTAACTTCTCTATAACGCTTGAAGCATATCTTGGATTGTATGCTAAAATACCAAGTGCTGTCTGTACATCCTTGCCTCTGATGGCATCAAGAACGAAACATGCCTTCTGAACAGATACTCTTGCATAAGAAATCTTAGCTGAAGGTCTTGTATCTCTCTGCTCGTTTCTTTCTCTTTTGATCTGGGATCTATGTCCTCTTGCCATGGATGAACCCTCCTTTCAAAATGTATGAAAATTATCTAACTCTTGACTTCTTCTCGTCTTTTCCGTGTCCTCTGTAAGTTCTTGTTGCAACGAACTCACCGAGCTTGTGGCCTACCATATCCTCTGTAACATATACAGGCACATGTCTTCTTCCATCATGTACGGCAAATGTATGACCTACAAATGATGGGAAGATTGTAGAACGGCGTGACCATGTCTTTATAACTGTTTTATCACCTGCAGCGTTCATAGCGTCTACTTTTTTAAGTAAGCTTTCGTCTGCAAATGGTCCTTTTTTAAGTGAGCGAGCCATAGGTTCTAACCTCCTTGTGAATCTGATTATTTAATCGCTTTACCATCTCTTCTTCTTACAATCAGCTTGTTAGAAGCTTTGTTCTTCTTACGAGTCTTAAGACCAAGTGCCGGTTTACCCCATGGAGTACACGGTCCTGGACGTCCGATACTTGTCTTACCTTCTCCACCTCCGTGTGGATGGTCGTTAGGGTTCATTACGGAACCACGAACTGTAGGTCTGATTCCCATGTGACGCTTACGTCCTGCTTTACCAACATTGATCAGGTTGTGATCACCGTTTCCTACAACACCGATAGATGCGCGGCAGATGATCGGAACCATTCTCATTTCTCCTGAAGGAAGTCTCAGTGTAGCGTACTTTCCTTCTTTAGCCATCAGCTGTGCACTGTTACCAGCGGAACGAACCAGCTGTCCACCTTTTCCTGGGTACAGCTCGATGTTGTGAATCTGTGTACCAACCGGAATCTCTGAAAGTGGAAGGCAGTTTCCTACTCTAACCTCAGCGTCAGCACCGTTCATAACTGTCATGCCGTCTGTAAGTCCTTCTGGAGCAAGGATGTATGCTTTCTCACCATCTGCGTAGCAGATCAGTGCGATGTTAGCACTTCTATTTGGATCATACTCGATTCCAACAACTGTTGCCGGAATTCCGTCTTTCTTTCTCTTAAAGTCGATAATTCTATATTTCTTCTTAGCTCCGCCGCCACGATGTCTTACTGTGATTTTACCCTGTGCGTTACGGCCAGCTTTTCTCTTCTTGGATTCGAGGAGGGATTTCTCTGGAGTTGTCTTTGTGATCTCTGAGAAATCAGAACCTGTCATCTGTCTTCTGGAAGGTGTATATGGGTTATATGTTTTGATTCCCATTACTGTCTCTCCTTTCGTTTGCTCTGATTATTTGTTTCACGGGTTTGCACCGTATAATGTCTTATATCTTACAGTCCTTCGAAAATCTCGATATCAGCGCTGTCTTCTGTCAGTGCTACTACAGCTTTCTTTGTCTTAGCTGTCTTTCCGAAAGTCATTCCACGTCTTTTGCTCTTACCATCAAGGTTCATTGTGTTGACGCTTTTTACTTTTGTACCGTTGAACATTTTTTCAACAGCTTCTTTGATCTGAGATTTTGTAGCCTCTGTGTGTACAAGGAATGTATATTTCTTGTCAGCCATAAGCTCCATGCTCTTCTCAGTTACAACTGGTTTAAGGATTACATCATAATACTGAATGTTTGCCATTATGCGTACACCTCCTCGATTGCTGCAACAACAGCTTTCGTAGCGATTACTGTGTTGTATTTCAGGATGTCATATACGTTGATTGTGTTTGTACGTGCTGTTTTAACATCCGGGATATTCTTTGCGGAAATCTCAACATTCTTGTTTCCATCTTCAAGAACTACCAGCGCTTTGTTAACGTTCAGGTTGTTCAGTACTGCCTGGAATTTCTTTGTTTTGATTTCATCGAAATTAAGCTCATCGACAACGATGAATTTATTCTCTTCTACTCTGGAAGTAAGTGCAGACTTAAGAGCTGCTCTCTTCTCTTTCTTATTCATTTTGAAGGAATAGTCTCTCGGAACTGGAGCGAATACAACTCCACCGCCTGTCCACTGTGGTGATCTTGTTGATCCCTGTCTTGCGTGACCTGTTCCTTTCTGTCTCCATGGTTTTCTTCCGCCACCGGAAACTTCAGAACGTGTCTTGGCTTTCTGTGTTCCCTGACGATTGTTTGCAAGCTGATTTACTACTGCCATGTGTACGAGGTGCTCGTTAACTTCAACACCGAATACAGCATCGTTCAGTTCGATTGTATCAACTTCTTTACCTTCGATATTGTAAACAGATACTTTTGCCATCTGTATGTTCCTCCTTTCTTAGCTGTCAGACTAGTTTGCCTTCACTGTCTCTTTGATTGTTACCAGGCATTTCTTTGGTCCCGGTACAGAACCTTTAACGAGGATGAGATTGTTCTCTGCATCAACTCTTACTACTTCAAGATTCTGAACAGTGATCTTCTTGTTACCCATCTGTCCTGGCATCTTCTTACCTTTGAATACCTTACTCGGATCAGATGCTGAACCGTTAGAACCAGCATGACGATGGAACTTGGAACCGTGAGTCATAGGTCCTCTGCTCTGGTTGTGACGCTTGATTGCGCCCTGGAAACCTTTACCTTTTGAAACAGCAGTTGCATCAATCTTGTCTCCTGCTGCAAAGATATCAGCTTTAATTTCCTGAGCAAGTGTATACTCTTCAGCGTTCTCAAATCTGAATTCTTTTACATATCTCTTTCCGGATACGCCTGCTTTGTCAAAATGACCTTTTTCGGCTTTTGTCACACCGTTTCTGTGAGCGATGGACTTCTTTCCACTGTTGTCTTTTGTGACAATCTTTTCTTTCTTGTCAACATATCCAACCTGTACTGCGCTGTAACCGTCATTCTCAACTGTTTTAACCTGTGTTACTACACAAGGACCAGCCTGCAGAACTGTTACCGGAATCAGAACTCCGTCTTCTTCATTGAAGATCTGAGTCATTCCAACTTTTGTAGCTAAGATAGCTTTCTTCATTATAATTACCTCCTGTGATTTACAGCGGAACGCTTTCGCGCTCATCCTAAATTTTAGGAATACTGTTTAAAATTAAGATGTCCTTATTATTTGGACTTCATCTTGATGTCGATAAATACACCAGCTGGCATTTCTAATCTAGAAAGTGCATCAACAGTTTTCTGTGTTGGTGTGATGATATCGATCAGTCTTTTGTGAGTTCTCTGCTCGAACTGCTCTCTGGAATCTTTGTACTTGTGTACAGCTCTCAGAATTGTTACAACTTCCTTCTTAGTCGGAAGTGGTACCGGTCCACTCACCTGTGACCCGTTCTTTTTTACAGTTTCGATGATTTTCTTTGCGGATGCATCAACAAGCTGATGATCATACGCCTTCAATGTGATTCTCATTACTTGACTTGCCATAAAAAAAGTCGCCTCCTTTTCGTACTTTTCACATCAGTACGACAAGCGGTGACTGTACACTCTCCCGTGTGTGTCGTGAGAAACTCACACGTTGTTTCATACTCCTACCCTGGTTATCCCATTGGGGCAAATAGTAATCAGTTTTTGATTCGTACAGTGACTTGTCGCCAGTTTCCTAACTTGACATTCGCTCCACGGAAAACCTGCACCAGCTTATTCATTTGCCGGGCAGCAACCTCGCGCTTCATTGCTATCATGTCACAGCTCTCTTAGTATATCCGAGAGCACCGAAAATTGCAAGTACTTTCTTTGTTTTTTTTTTAGTACAATCTTTTTTCTATTTATTTTTGCATTTTCCTTGCAACCAGATCAAATATTACACATAATCAAATCACATTATATATAGAAGAAACTCATCTCAAGTCGTGATCTATCAGGTATCATACTAACCTCAATGCAAAATTTATGTTACTGTTCACTCCCGTGTCAATCACTCCGCTGATTGGCACGGAGAATGCGCGTTTTGACTTGAATGCATCTCGCCCCATCGCCAAAGGCGATTTTAAATGGCGAGATGCGTTGCTGGTCGCACATCGTGTGAACAGTAACAAATTTATAAGGAATCTTATTTTTTGCCCACATAACACTTGACACTGCTCTACACGAATGGTATTATTATCTCGACTTGTAAGACCAAAGGCGGTTTTCCTATTTACCGAGGAGAAACTGTCTTTTTTTATTCGTTTTTACAGGTCAGATACTTCAGTTATCATGCAGTACGCTAACGCCGGATGTTTTCCCCAAGAATATCCCTGCCGCAGCAGTACCGTCAGCGCACAGCCTCTTTGTAGGAATTCCCCAGTTTCGTGTGCAGATGTTTCTGTCTGGTAACTAAAGGATCCTCTCAATTACATACCATAGAAGTGACGCCGCCTGCTGGAGTTGCAGATCCAGCAAAGCGGCGTCATTTCCGTTATAATGCATTCTTGTTACTGTTCACACGATGTGCGACCAGCAACGCATTCTTTACTTTTATAAGAGTTTTTCTATCTCCGGAAATGGACTCAGACTCCTTTTCAATATTCCATGAATATATGCAATCACCATTCCATAGTTTGCAATCGGGATCCCTTGATCCTGTGCGCAACTGATCCTGTATTTCATTTCGCGTTCATTCAGCATACACCCTCCACAATGAATGATCATTTTGTATGAACCAAGGTCATCTGGGAATTCTGTTCCTGAAGAAGTCTCTATTATAAGTTCTTTCCCTGTATACTCTTTCAGCCAGCGTGGAATCTTCACCGTACCAATATCATCACACTGTCTATGATGCGTGCACCCCTCACTGATCAGGACTTTATCGCCGTCTCTTAAACTATCAAGTGCTTTTACCCCACGCACCATCGTTTTCAGATTCCCTTTATATCTTGCAAATAAAATAGAAAAGGATGTCAGTAAAATATCTTTTGGTGTATCTTTCGCAACTTTTCCAAAAACCTGGCTATCTGTAATAACCATCTTTGGCTTTTTTCCAAGTGAAGCTAATGTTTTTGTAAGTTCCGTTTCTTTCACAACGATTGCAGATGCATCCGCATCGAGAATATCTCGAATCGTCTGCTGCTGTGGTAAAATCAGACGTCCCTTTGGTGCCGCACTGTCAATTGGCACAACAAGCACTACAAAATCGGATGGTTCAAGAAGATCTCCAACAATCTTTCGTTCTTCCTCCTCCTTTCCTTTCAACGCTCCAAGTTCTTCCTTCAGCTCATAAATTCCGCTTTTATCCGCTGCACTTACAAGAAGAATCTTCTCTTTCTCTGTTTTTAAATAACTTGCGGTATTTTCCTGTACCCGCAATCTCTCATCTTCTTGTGTAAACTGTTCACATTTATTCAGTACTATTATATAAGGTATGTTCTTTTTCTGAATCTGCTCTGTTATCTTGAGATCTTCTTCACTGACACCACACGTTCCATCAATCACAACAACAGCAATGTCTGTCTTATTCAACACCTGATAGCTCTTCTTCGCACGAAGTTCACCCAGTTCACCTTCATCATCAATTCCAGGAGTATCCATCATCACAACAGGACCCAACGGAAGAAGTTCCATTGTCTTATAAACCGGATCCGTTGTTGTTCCTTTCACATCAGAAACTACCGCAAGATCCTGTCCAGTTACCGCATTCATCACGCTTGATTTTCCCGCATTGCGCTTACCAAAAAAGCCGATGTGCACTCGTTCGGACACCGGCGTCTGATTCATACCCATATTCTTTTTCCTTTCTTTTGGCGGAGACATGTGGGAATCGAACCCACCCGGGACGTACCACGCCCCACACTGGTTTTGAAGACCAGGAAGCACACCAGTTACTCTTCTGCCTCCATAATGCTTAGACAATTCATCATTGATGTATTTATTAAGAAACGGAGCAAACGCCAGCTGATATCTGGTCATCCGCTCCGCCATCTGATTCTATCCTAACAGAATCTTTCTTTCCTGTAAATCACAATTGCTTACATCAGTTCCTCTGCCATCTTCTCGATGTCCGCTTTATTCTGCTCATCCATAGAAGACATAATCTTTACTGAAGTCTCAAGCCATGTGATATTCTTGCTCTTCTCAAACATTCCTGTCATCACTTTACCAGCCATAGAAGCCCAGGATCCATTCTCAATCAGACCAATTGTCTTATTCTGATAGTTACGCTCTGTCAAGTGCTCGATAAATGTCTTCATGAACGGGAATACATCTCCGTTATAAGTTGTTGAAGCAAGAACAATCTTACCGTAACGGAACGCATCTTCTACAGCCTCTGCCATATCCTCACGGGCAAGGTCTGTTACTACGACCTTAGGGCATCCTTTTTCTTTCAGCTTCTCAGCAAGAAGTTCAACTGCCTTCTTTGTATTTCCATAAACAGATGTGTACGCGATCATAACACCTTCAGATTCTGTTCCATAAGAAGACCATGTATTATACTGTCCAATGTAGTGCTCCAGATTCTCTGTAAGAACCGGTCCATGCAGCGGGCAGATTATCTGAATATCCAGTGTTGCTGCAACCTTCAAAAGATTCTGAACCTGTGCTCCGTATTTTCCAACAATTCCGATATAGTAACGGCGTGCTTCGCAATCCCAGTCTTCCTCTACATCAAGCGCTCCGAACTTACCGAATCCATCCGCAGAGAAAAGAACCTTATCCTTGCTATCGTATGTTACCATTACCTCCGGCCAATGTACCATCGGTGCAAATACAAATGTAAGCTCATGTTTTCCAAGTGTCAGTGTATCTTTATTCTTCACTTCCAGCTTGTTCTCGTCTGCAAGTTTCAGGTCACGGAAAAAGTTTCCGATCATTGTAAATGTCTTTGCATTTCCAACCACCTTTGTATTCGGATATACTTCCAGAAATTTCTGAATATTTGCTGAATGATCCGGCTCCATGTGCTGAACGATCAGGTAATCAGGTGTTGCTCCATTCAATACATCTGCAATATTCTTCAGCCACTCATCGCCAAAAGCTACATCCACTGTATCCATAACCGCAATTTTCTCATCATTGATCACATAGGAATTGTAAGCCATGCCATTCGGCACAATATAGTGACCCTCGAATAAATCAATGTTGTGATCATTTACACCTACATATAAAATGTCATCTGTAATTCTCATATTATGCTCCTTCTCTGCCGAACTATCAGCAGTCTTTTCATTACCGCTCCCACTGATCTGTGAGCAGCACTTTTTTCGTTACTGTACACTCCCGTGTGAACAGTAACCTTTTTTCTTTTATCACTGAATAGAGTATAGCGCAAACCGCCCTCAGAATCAACGTTCATTCTCATATTCTCGTTTCTTTTTTGAAAACATGTTACTGTTCACTTCCATATCTATCGCTCCACTGTTTAGCACAGAATATGCACATTTTGCCTTGAATCCAAAGATCAGACCATGCACTCATGAAGTTCTTCTCTCTCAATCCCCTTTTCCTGCATCACATGCTTGATCTGTTCTATCGCCTCAAGCGGTGCCGCCCAGGCAAGTCCACAACCGGCCGAGATTACTCTTGGCACCGGAATCAGCCTGCCCGGTACCTCCTCTGCCTTACACGCTTTTTCCATCGCCATCGCATCCGCAGTTGTGTGAAATGTCACCACAAGTTTTAATTCTTTCTTTCTCATTTATGAGATCTCCTGTTTTCCTCTTATCTTTCTCAAAAAATCACAGATTGCCCAGGCAATACTCATACCTGCCGCAATCCCCAGTGCATATAAAAATGTATCTCTTCCATAATTCCACGCCTGGTGTAAATCCCCCTCAACAACGCTTCTCATGCAATAATAAAGTGTGCTTCCTGGAATCAGCGGAATTACTGATGTTACAAAAAATGATGTCGAAGTACTCTTGCAACTACGTGCAAGTATCTCCGCATATAAGTCGATTCCAAAAGCTGCTGCCAGTGTTGGAAAGAACACACCACCCCAGCATTCTCTGCAGATGATAAATAACAGCCAGCCCAGAAAACCACCAAGTGCCGCCAATGGAAGGTGTTTCTTCTTCATATGAAACAATATGCCAAATGCAACCGAACCCGCTGCACCTGTAAATAATTGAACAATATACGTCATCAACCAATCCTCCCAATCAGAAATATTGCTCCGATAAATCCAAGTGCAAGCACTGCTGCAAGAAGCATTGCCTCTATAAAACGCATAACCCCAGATATTGTATCTCCGATCAATATATCACGAATTGCATTTGTTGCCATCAATCCCGGGATCAATAACATAATATCGCCAATCATAATCTTATCCACGTGCAAAGCCGGAAAAATCCGCGCCATAACACAAATAAAACATCCCGTAAGAAATGATGCCACAAATTGAAACGTCACTTCATTCATGCAATACTTTCTTATATGTCTCTGTGCTCCCCAGATTAAGATACCCGCTAATCCGGCCAGTAATGCATCCCAAAGATTTCCTCCATAGAAAAGCGCAAAGCTAAAAGCTGCCAGAATACTCCCTGCGAGTTTTCCTGTTTGTGTCGGAACTACTTTGTCAATCTGATCGAAGACTTTCCTGAGTTCTTCAGGAGACATAGGATTCTGGCAAAACTGTCTACTCAAATGATTCAATTTCTCCAGCTTCTCAAAATCATTTCCTCCGGTCTTTCGGATTCTCCTTGTCTGAGTTCGTACATTTTCTTCTGGAAATTCCATTGTAATAACAATACTCGATGTGATCACGAACACATTCATCTGTGTTGCACCGCATGCATATCCCATACGGTTCAATGTATCTTCTACACGAAATATCTCCGCCCCACTTGAAAGCAGCGCATCTCCGATATCAAGAAATACATGCAGATATTTTGTTGAAATATACATGCTGTTATCCTCACACTTTCCTTTTTTCTCAACTCTTTTATTATAACCGAAACCAGACAAATAGAAAACATTTTTCATTACTAAAATACTCCCTTTACCAAATTCACATTCAGTAAAGGGAGCAAGGCTTTTTACTATTTCATTTTACTCGATCACAACAGCAAATCCATCTTCGATTTCTTCTACTGTTGTTTTCTTTCCGTGATCCTTTGCAAATTTCTCCACATTTGTTTTCTGATGTGGTTCTGTCACAAGAACCTTTACCGGACTACTGTCACTTTTAATCGCTTCTGCTGTCAGCATCAATGGTTCTGGACAAGATAATCCTCTTGCATCTACTTCTCTCATAACTATTTTCTCCTTATTTTGCTTCGCTTCTCTTGTTTGTAAATGCGATTACAAAACATACAATAATACAAATAATTGCTGCGATCTTACCTGCTAGCGGAACAGCTCCGGCTACGATCTCACCTGTCTCAGCATTCAGTGCTGTTCCACTTGCTGCCAGACCAAAGTTATGTGCAAGTGCTCCACCTGCAAACATACCGATCACTGTTACTCCTGCATCAGATGATCCCTGACCTGCAAGTACAAGCTGACGCAGCGGGCATCCTCCTGCAAGAACTGCTGCAAATCCTACTGCATACATTCCAAGAATGCTCCACAGGTGCTGGGAGTGAGCGATCACTCCAGGTGTATTGAATGCAAGAACAAAATGTCCTGTTGCAACATTGTATACAAGCATAACTGTGAAGAATCCTACAATGATTGTAATCAGGTCAAAGTTCTTCATAAGAATGATATCACGGATACTTCCTGCGAAACACATTCTTGATTTCTGAGCAAATGCTCCAAAGAGAAGTCCACCGATCAGAGAAATAATGATTGGTGCATGCATACTTCCCGGACCTGCTGTACTGCTCTTTAAAAGATTTGTTCCAAGTGCAAGTACAAGCACTCCGATCATAAGAAGTGGAAGCACACTTCCGCTCACTTTATTTGTCACATGTGCACGTCCAAGGCTGAAACCTTTCTTCAATGCAAACACGCCTGTAGCAATACCAAGTACAAATCCGATCAGTGCTACCCATGCATTCAGATCTCCGGCTGACATACGAATCACCATACGAAGCGGACATCCAAGGAATACAAGTGCTCCGATCACAAGAATCATTCCAAGTACAAAACGTACAATTGTGGAAGATCCGGCTGTTGCACGATATTCTTTTGTCGCAATTGAAATAATAAATGCACCGAGGACGATTCCGATGATTTCCGGTCTTGCATACTGTACCGGCTCTGCGGAATGAAGTCCAAGTGCTCCTGCTGTATCACGCACAAAACACGCAATACAGATTGCCATGTTCGCCGGGTTTCCAAAGTAAGCAAGCGTTGCTGCTACCAGACCCATTATGACACCGGCGATTCCCAGTTTCTTCTTTGAATCAAATAAATTCATTTTCTCTTCCTCTCTTTCTTTACAACTCCTTTATCGCACGAATTGCAAAATCAACTTCTTCTTCCGTATTGTAATGAGAGAAACTGAAGCGGACAGCTCCCTGTTCTACTGTACCGAGTGCTTTGTGCATCAGTGGTGCACAGTGTGCTCCCGGTCTGGTCGCAATCCCATAAACTTCATTCAATTCATCACTGACTTCAGAAGAGTCATAATCTCCCAGATTGAAAGTCACGATCGGAGCTCTTTCCTCTGCTGTAAAATCTCCATAGACTTTCACATCCGGGAGCTGAGAAATCCCATCATAAAACCTGCGCATCAGATGGAGTTCTTTCTCGCGGATCACATCAATTCCTGTACGGTTCAGATAATCAATTGCTGCGCCAAGTCCTGCAATCCCATGCCCATTAAGAGTTCCGGCCTCAAGTGCCGTCGGCATCTGGGATGGGTGATGCATGTTATAAGTATCCACGCCGCTTCCTCCGCACAGAAGCGGACGAATTTCCACACCTTCCCTAACATAAAGTCCTCCGGTCCCCTGCGGTCCAAGCAGACCTTTATGTCCTGTGAAGCACAATACATCAGCCCCAAGTTCCTGCACATCAATCGGATAAACACCTGCTGTCTGAGAAGCATCCACAACAAACAAAATATGCTTCTCTGATGCAATCTGTCCTACCCGTTTCAGATTGATCATATTCCCCGTTAGATTTGAAGCATGGGTACACACAATTGCTTTTGTATTTTTCCGCACTGCATTCTCCATCTCTTCATATGACAGATTTCCCTTTTCATCACAGTTTAGAATCGTAAGCTCTACTCCCTGTTCCTGACACCAGTACAGCGGACGCAATACTGAATTATGTTCCAGTACTGTCGTGATCACATGATCACCCGGTTGAAACAAACCTTTCAATGCAATATTGAGACTCTCTGTAGAATTTGCAGTAAATGCAATTCTTGTCGGACTCTCTGCATGAAAAAAGTCTGCGAGCTTTTCCCTTACTGCATAGATACTTCTCGAAGCATCGAGTGCAGCTTCTGTTCCACCTCTCCCTGCATTCCCCATATGCTCGAGAGCATAGAGAATCGCCTGTTTTACTTCTTCCGGTTTCTGTAATGTAGTTGCCGCATTATCCATGTAGATCATAGGGCTTCTCTTCCTTTCTGTATGTGTTTATATCGTTTATTTTTCAGATACAAATCACTAGTTATAGTATACTTCTCTTTTCTGTTTCCGTCTAATAGGAATCCGTAATGGATCTGCCCTATTTATAGGAATTTTCTATAAATAGGGTGTGTTATTTGCTATTCATCTATCCCTGTATTTTATTTCTTCAAATACATTCTCTTTATCATCTTTATAAAACGCTCTGCTGCCGGAAGCAACGGATATTCTGCATCATAGACAAGGTTGATTGATCTCTTTCCACCTTGACTTCCCAGTGGAAAAGCCAGAAGTGTTCCATTTTTCAATTCCTCTTCTGCCGCAAGTTTAGACAAAATCGTAACTCCCATTCCTTTACTTACAGATCTTTTGATCGTCTCCTGATTCTCCATCAATGCTGCCAGCTTCAGTTTTTTCATATCAATCCCTTGTTCTGCCAGCATTTTTACTGCTTCTTTTTTTGTTCCGGACCCTTCTTCTCTTAAAATCACCGGTTCGTCCATGATCCAATCCACCAATTTTTGTCCACCACAAAGCTTTTCAACAAATTTCTCATTTGACGGAGTAAGCACAACCAATTCGTCTTCATAAAATGGAAGATATTTACAGTTTCCTTTCTCAATCACGGTTCCTGTAAATCCAATATCAATATGATGGGAAAGAATCCTATCGATAACACCTTCGCTGTCTGTCTCAAAAAGCTTCAATTTTTCACCAGGATATTCTGCATGAAATGTAGACATTACATTTGGAAGAATATATTGCGCCGGTACGGTTGAAGCACCAATACGAAGTACATTTCCCTCCGGTTTTATTTCTTTTCCAAACCTTCCTTTTATTGTCTTTTCGATTTCAAGCATTTGTACCGCATAAGCATAAAGCTCTTTTCCACTCTCTGACAGCTCAACTCCTCTTGTATTTCTTATAAGGAAACAGGTATTCAGTTCTTTTTCTAATGCAGACACATGTGCACTGACAGTTGGCTGCGTAAGGAATAACTGCTTTGCCGCTTCCGAAAAACTTTTTGTTTCTGCTACTTTCACAAATGCTTCCAGTTGTTTTAAGTTCATTCACTCTCCCCTTGCTTTCCTCTGATTTGTTCTCTTTGCAATTTATTTCCTGCCAAGCGTTCTGTCTGTGCACCTTCTTTTGCTGTAAATCCGATTCGATCTGTATATTCAAAAATCAATCTCGCATTTTTTCTGCTCGTCTGAAATACTTCTTTCATCTGACTCAGTGTAATCACCTTGGACGCAGATAACATATCACTTATTTCTGTTCTAATTTTAAACGTAATCTCTGTTGTCGTATAAATACCCTCACAAACCTCTGTAATTTCGTTTTCTTCCTGCATATAATTCAGGATTTCCATCAATTCATCTTGACTTTGTATTCCACTTTTCTTTTTCGTTTTTCTTGCTGACTCAAAAAATGTTTCCAATTCCACTTTGTTCAAAAAGAAAACTTTATTCTCCTCTGATTGACTGGCAAAGATTTCTCTTAACTTAGAAACCTCTTCCGTCTCTTTTACTTCATATCCCTCCGGAGAAATCAGCTCTATACTAGAATTTTCCTGTTGTAACCTTATACAACCGACATTTCCATGTTCCTCCAATCGTATAAGACATTTCTGAATTTCCCGATTCTGTTCCTTTTTCCCTTTGCTGATCTGATTGAGAAGAACTGTCTTTGGCATTCCTCTTCGATATGGATGAGCAGACAACCAGCTTTCCAATTCATCCATAATTCTCTTTTCTAAAGAAATCTGTTCCTGCAGGCTCTTTTCTTGATCTGGGATTTCCTTTGAACACTTATTTTCTTGATTCCGAAGATTGTTTTCCAACAGTTCCAGTCTTTGTAAAACCCCATCATGATATTTTCGCTCTTTTTTTTCTCCCATTTCAAGGATAATTCCTCCACCGATTGTCTCGAGTGGTGAATAAAATCGTACAATAAACCTGTCCCCCGGACAAAACGCAGCAGGTTCTTCTAACCTTAATTGGACATAGGCTGATTCCCCCGGCTCAACTTTCTCACAGGACAACGGAACTGCTCTGCACAGAACTTCTGTTGTTCCGCTATAAAAATGTAATCGAGTCTGATGTTCAATACTTCTTTTACTTTGTGGAAGAAGTGTCAGTTTTGCATTCACATAGCGGCTGACTTTCATACTTCCTTCCGGTGCGATCACATTTCCTCGATACACAAACTTCCCATCACTGCTCTGTCTTCGGTCCGTCTGAACCAGGTTCAGTGCGCTTCGCTGACCTGCTTCACAAGCTTCTGCCTCCTGCTCATGCACCTGAACTCCACGAACTCTGCACGAAGTTTGTTGTGGATAGATCATCACCCGATCTCCCGAATGAATTTTCCCGTCAAGAAGTGTTCCCGTCACAACTGTTCCGCTTCCTTTCATTGAAAATACTCTGTCCACAGGAAGTCTTGGAAATGCAGGAGTTTTCCACATTTCTTTCTGCTTTTTTACACATTTCAGGATTTGACTTCTTAATTCTTCAATTCCAGCTCCTGATTTTGCTGAAACACGTACAATATCCACCTTATATTCCAGCTTATCTTCTACCTGATCATTTCTCTGACCTGCTGTGAACATCTGTTGCATTTCTTCACAGATCTGCTGTTCTACCATCTCCAGCCATTCCTCATCCACAAGATCACATTTATTCAAAACAACAAGGATATTCTCAACACCCAAAAGGCGTAAAATTGCCAGATGTTCTCTTGTCTGTGGCATAATCCCCTCATCTGCAGCAATTACAAGAAGAACAAGATCCATTCCTACCACACCTGCAGTCATATTAGAGATAAATTTCTCATGCCCGGGAACATCAATGATTCCGACACGCTCTCCGTCTGTCAAATCCATCCATGTAAACCCTAGATCAATTGTGATTCCACGTGCTTTCTCTTCTTTCAGACGGTCTGTATCTCTTCCCGTTAATTTCTTGATCAGTGTTGTCTTTCCGTGATCGATATGTCCGGCTGTTCCGATGATCACATGTCTTTCCATCTAATGCAGTCCCTTTCTTAATACTGTTTTCTTTCTCAGTTCTGTTTTCTTTCCATAACATGTCTGATCTGTGTCGCCAGATATTCGATTCCTTCTTCCGGGAAAGTTCTCATATCCAGAAGGAAACGCCCTTCCTTTATTCTTCCGATCACCGGAATTGAGAGATTTCTCATCCTGCTTTCTAATTCTTCAACGGTGATCTCATTTGCTTCCAATGTTACTCCATAACTTGAAATCCCTGTTTCGGGAAGTGCTCCACCGCCTGCCTTAGAAATACATTTTTCCACTTGAATCTGAACGGACGCTCCCTCTTGATTCCATCTATCAGCACAGACTCTTGCTTTCTCTTTTATTTCCTCCGCAGGTCTTGTCAGCATTCTCAAAGTTGGAATCTTTTGAACCGCTTCTTTCTGATCCAGATAACATTTCAACACTTCTTCTATCGCTGTCAATGTGAATTTATCTGCTCGAAGAGCCCGAAGCAATGGATGATTACGCATCTGATCAATATATCTTTTCTTTCCGACAAGGACTCCTGCCTGTGCTCCACCAAATAGTTTATCCCCACTAAAACAAACAACATCTGCACCGGCCTTTACTTCTTCCTGTACGGTTGGTTCTTTGGATAAACCATATTCCTCCAGATTTATAAGTACGCCACTGCCCAGATCTTCAATCACAGGAATTCTGCTTCGTTCTGTATGATTCTCGAAGATTTCAGGTGACAATTCCTGCGTGCACTCTATCAGACCATTACTTAATTCACACAATTCTTCTGCACTTACCAATTCTGTAAAACCGACAATCCTGTAATTACTTGTGTGGACTTTCAAAAATGCTTTCGTCTTTTCACTGACTGCTGCTTTATAATCTTCTATCCTTGTACGATTGGTTGTCCCGACTTCTTTCAAAATAGCACCGCTTAATTCAAGAACTTCCGGAATACGGAATTTCCCGCCGATTTCAACAAGTTCTCCTCTGGAGACGATCACTTCTCCGCCTTTTGTCAATGCACTCAAGGCAAGAAGTACAGCTCCGGCATTGTTATTCACAACAATTGCCGCTTCTGCTCCTGTGATCTGACAAAGCAATTCTTCTGCATATCCGGTCCTGTTTCCACGTTTTCCAGTCTGTAGATCATATTCCAGACTGGAATAATTCTCTGCAACTGCTTTCAGTTTTTCCGCAATCTCATGACTAAGCGTTGCACGTCCAAGCCCGGTATGAAGGATTACTCCTGTTCCGTTATAAACTGGTTGGATCTCCTTTTTCTGTTCTTGTTCCAGAAGATGGTTCACTTCTGATTTCTTTGAACTTGATTCTATCTCATACAGAAATTTCTGAATCATTTCTTTTGCTTCATGCTCACTGATTCCCTTTTTGATTCCTTGTGAGATTTCATTTCTCAGATTCTCCACAGAATCTCTGACTGCTCCGAGAACACGCTCATATCCTTCTTTCTCTGCCAGTCTCTGAACATTTTCTTTCTTCATCAAGTCATCTACTCGCGGAAGCAAGCGAAAGATCTGATTCTTTTCTTTCTGTAAATTTTCTCTTTTCTTATTCTGATCTGACTTTTCCAACTACTGCTGCTCCTTAATTTCTCTTTCTACAGCGAAATGCCGCAAGAAACCGTTACTGCTCACAGAGCACTGTGAACAGTAACAAGAAATCTCTTACAGCATTTCCATTTTTCCTTTTTTTAGTTGGATGAGTTTTTCCTGCCGCTCTTTGACGCAGCCTACAACAGAAACTTTCGTCTCCATTCCCACTGCCTCAAAGTCTGCTAACAGACAATCTAATTCTTCTCTTGGGACACTGACAAGAAGTCCTCCTGAAGTCTGCGGATCGCTGATCAGATCTAAATAGACCTCTTCTACATCTCCTGCATCCAGTCCTTCCGCTGCAAACTCCCGGTTCTTATATGCTCCTGCCGGAACGAGTCCCATCCTTGCATATGCAATCGCTTCTGTCATATATTCAATCTGCTCCGGATATAATTCCAGAGTTATGTCACTTGCCTCAGCCATCTCTGTACAATGTCCCAGCAATCCAAATCCCGTCACATCTGTACATGCGTGGATCGTGTGTTTCTCAATTGCTCTTTTCGCTCTCTGATTCAATGAAGCCATTACTTTAGCAGCTTCATCTGCGGCTGCTTCGGAAGCCATCTGTGCTTTCACTGTTGTATTCACAATACCACTTCCAAGCTGTTTGGTCAGAACCAGCACATCTCCCGGCTGACACCCGTAATTCTTATAAATCTTATCCGGGTGAACGAAGCCTGTTACCGAGAGTCCGTATTTCGGTTCATCATCCTGCACCGAATGACCTCCGACCAGAACGGCTCCTGCTTCTAACACCTTGTCTGCTCCGCCTCGCAAAATCTCCCCTAAGATCTCCGGATCCAGACAATTTGGAAAACATACAATATTCAATGCAACCTTCGGCTCTCCTCCCATTGCATATACATCGCTTAAGGAGTTCGCCGCTGCAATCTGTCCGAACAGATACGGATCGTCCACAACCGGTGTGAAGAAATCCAGTGTCTGTATCATGGCAGTCTCATCCGATATTTTATAAATTGCGGCATCATCTGATGTCTCAACACCGACAAGCAGACGCTCATCGGAAAATTTAGGCAGCTTACCCAGAACCTGGGCAAGGGTCTCAGGACCGATTTTGGCCGCTCAACCAGCTGTCTTTGTCATCTGTGTCAGATGAATCTCTTTGAGTCCCTTACTCATTTCGCCCACTTCCTTTCGAATACTTTTTCAAAACAATTCCCGCGATATACGAAAAAGCTGTTGCAGCAGCTTTTCCATCACATTTTCAAATTACTGTAACTGTTCCTATGTTTCTAACAAGGTTTCACAATCTTACCTGCATTATTCATAGACTCGACAATGTCATACATATTGGTAACTATTCCTACTGCAAGCTTGTCTTTCATTCCATAATAATCCAGACATGTTCCGCAAGTCACAATCTCAACGCCCTGACTTTCCAGATTCTTCAGATCCTCCAGAGAGTCAGATCCTTCACATGTGATCTTAGCGCCACCGTTGTAGAAGATCATCTTCTTTGGAAGCTCATCAAGCTGTGTGATTGCAAAGATGCAACCTTTGATCAACACTTTTCCGAGCTCATCATTTCCACTTCCCATCTTGTCAGAAGAAATCACAACTACCGTATCCCCTGTTGGAACACAATCGCAAACCGCACCCGCCGGTGCAGTCTGAGTTCCCTCTCCTGCAAGCGCCTGGATTGTTACTTTATATTCATCCTCTCCAAGCTTCTCCTGTGTTACTGTTGCGCCTGTACTCTGTGCCATCTTCGTCACATTAGCCACTGCTGTCTCATTGTCAACGAGAACTTCTATTGTCTCCGGAGCTGTCAAAGCATCTAATGCTTTCTTTGTCTTAATTACCGGAACCGGGCATTTATCTCCCATAGCATTTACTGTTACCATTCCATCGCTCTCCTTTACCTATTCGTTCAGGTATTTTAACCTCCAGGCTTCTGTTTTTCAGTATAACATTTTTACTATAGGTTATCAAACTATTCTATAGAAATTCTCTATAAATTTCCTTCTTTCTGATTCACATTTTTACGCAAAGCTTCTCCCAGTTCCGTAATACACAGTAATGTGATCACAAGCACGATTCCCGGAATCAGAATGATCCACCAGGAGTTTGTCATCAATGCCTTTTCGGAAAGTGAGAGCATGCTCCCCCAGGAAATGATCTCCATCGGAAGACCAATCCCAAGAAAGCTCAATGTTGACTCTGCTATGATTGCACTTCTGATGTTCATCACGACCATAAACATAATTGACGAAACAAAATTCGGCAGCAAATGCACATGTAAAATATGCCAGAAACTCCCACCCATACATTTTGCAGCAATCAGATATTCACTCTCACGGAGCTGTCGTACCTCCGTGCGTACCATTTTTGCGATATTCATCCAACTGGTCAGACCGATTACTATGGTGATTGCAACAACCGAGTTCTTTCCTGCAAGTGCCTGAAGAAAAATGATTAACAGAATAGAAGGGATACTCAATAAAATTTCTGTAAAACGCATCATCGGTTCATCAATCCACTCCGGTGCGATTCCACTGAAGGATCCGTAGATCACCGCAATCGTAGTCGATAACACGGTGGATATCAACCCGATAAACAACGAGATTCTACCACCGTATAAAATCATTGAAAAAATATCTCTTCCCATCGTATCCGTTCCAAAAAAGAACTCTTTATTCGGTGAAATGTTACAGTTCTCCAGATCCATGTATGTAGGGTCTTTCGTCATAAAGAAACGACAGAAAACACAGGCAAATACAATGATTGTAAGAATACTTCCGGCAATGATAACGGCATTATTTTTTTTCGCTTTTTTCATTTTCTCCACCTCATACCACATCTGCCTTTCCTGTCATTTTTATCTCTTTCATTCTTGGATCGATCCATTCACTGACAGACTGTCCGATCACATTTCCTGCAATAACAAAAATACCGGTAAATACGCAAAGCACCATCAGCATATTATAGTCATGATATTTTGCACTTTCAAAAGAAAGCGTTCCGATTCCCGGATAGGAAAATACCATTTCCACGATATACGTCCCTTCGATCACATGCTGAAGTGAAATTGCCATCAGACTGATGAACGATGGCATAATATTTTTCACACAGTGAAAGAACAATACTCTTTTTCGTGACATTCCTTTTGCCTTTGCCAGTAAAACATAGTCTTTTCTCGTTTCTTCCAACAATCGGTTACGGATCAGATACGCATAATACCAAAGGTGGCTCAGCACAACAACTGTCAGCGGAAGAATCAGATGCGTCAATCTGCTCAACGGATTTGCCGATTGTCCGAAATCATATGCCCCACTTCCCGGAAGGAGCTTTAGATTCACACTAAAAATCAAAATCAATATAAGTGACAACCAGAATTCCGGAATACAGCTTGTGATTGTTCCCACCTTACGCAAAATCCGGTCTGGAAGCTGATTTTCATAATACACACAGAAAATTCCAAGCAAAAGTGCCAGTCCAAATGTCAGGATAAAACCAATTCCGCCAAGCAATAATGTATTGACTAAACGTCCCTCGATCACTGTAAGAACATCTTGTTTATATTTATAAGAGATTCCAAAATCCCCCTGAAAAGCATTTCCAAGCCATTTCACATACTGAACAGGGATAGGTTCGTTTAATCCAAGTCGTTCCATTGCATGCTCATGTTCTTCCACCGACATTCTCTCCGCACGTTCTCCATAATAAGAAACCAGCGGATCCCCTGGTGCCAGCCGCGACATTACAAACACAAGAAGTGAGAGCACAAAAACAGATAGCAAGATCAATCCGATTTTTCTAAGCCATTGTTTCTTCATCACTCTGCTCCTCTCCTGAAATCTCCGGAATCGGAATCGCCTCCAGAAGTTTCTTCGTATATAAATGCTGTGGATGTTCAAACACCTGCTCGGTTTCTCCTAGCTCCACAAGTTTTCCATCCTTCATCACTCCGACACGGTCGCACAACAGACGCACCATTGAAAGATCATGCGCAATAAAAAGGATTGCACAGTCATGTTCTCTTTGTAAATGCCGAAACAGCTTCACCATCTGTGCCTGTGTAGTTACGTCCAGCGAAGCGATTGGTTCATCTGCGATCAAGAGCTTCGGCTTCATTGCAAATGCTCTTGCGATTGCAACTCTCTGTCTTTGTCCGCCTGACAACTCCGGTGGCCACACGTGAAGCTGTTCTTCCTGCAATTCCACTTCTTCCATCATTTCACATAAAAAATCATGTTGTTCTTTCTTGTCAGAAAATACTTTATGTATTTCCAATGGCTCTGCAAGGATCTTCTCTACCTTCATTTTCTGGTTTAAGGAAGATGTTGAATCCTGAAAGATCATCTGCCGCTCTTTTTGCAGTCTTCTCGCATTTTTCTTTTTTGCTTTTTTATCAAGAAGATTTATCCCATCATAAGAAAATGTTTCTGCTTGCGGACTTAGAATCCCCATCAGACATTTTCCAACCGTTGACTTTCCAGATCCTGACTCACCTACCAGTCCAAAAATCTCGTCTCTTCTTATCTCAAAGGACACATCTTTCACCGCTTGAAACACCCTTTTTCTATCTAAAGGATAGAAGTAGGACAAATGTGAGATTTCTACCAGTTTTTCATGCAATTCTGATTCACTTATTAATTTTGATTCATTTCTATGCATATAATAAGGATGATCATGAAGCAATTTCTTTGTATAAGAATGTTTTGGAGCTGTGAAAAGCTGTTTTGCTTCTTCCAATTCCACGATATTTCCATCCTGCATTACAGCAACCCGGTCTGCGATCTGAGCCACAACTCCGAGATCATGTGTGATAAACAGAATGCTTAAATTCAATTCTTTCTGTAATTTTTTCAACAGTTTCAGAATCTCTGCCTGAATTGTCACATCCAAAGCTGTCGTCGGTTCATCCGCAATTAAAAGCTTTGGATTTGAGGCAAGTGCTGTTGCAAGCACACATCTCTGACGCATTCCACCTGAAAAATGATACGGATATAGATCATAACGCTGCTCTGCGTCTTTGATCCCAACAAGCTCCATCAGTTCGATTGCCCGCTCTTTTGCTGATTTCTTCTTATTTTTCTCGAAATCTTTCTCTCTTTTCTTCTGCTTTAAAGCATTTTCATGCAGCAAAATAGCCTCTTCGATCTGATTTCCAACTGTCATCGTCGGGTTTAACGTACCCTGTGGATCCTGAAACACCATTGCAATTCCCTGTCCTCGGATCTGCTGCATCTCTTTTTCATTATATCTGATCAGGTTCTGATCTTTATATTGAACAGCTTCGCCTGTCACAGACGCACTCTTTGGCAGTAATTTCAAAATTGATCGGCACAGTACAGTCTTTCCACATCCTGACTCTCCAACAAGAGCAAGGACCTCCCCTTGTCTTAACGACAAGGAGACGTCCTTTACTACTTGTTTCTTTCCACCTGAAGTTTGAAATTCAACGGACAAATGCTTCACTGCCAGTATTTCTTCTATTTTCATTTGATTGTCCAATCCTCTACATTCCAGAAAATTCCAACACCATGATGGCCAAGAACTGTATCCTTTGTAATTCCCTGGATCTTCTTATTCGTCACATAATCTACATCGCAATAACAGAAGAAAGTATATGCCGGATCTTCTGCAAGTGCAGCCTGGAACTTTGCATATGCTTCTTTTCGCTCATTCTCATCACTTGTCTGTCTTGCCTGTGTCAGATAAGTGTCTACCTGTTCATTGGAATATCCACTGTAATTACTTTCTTTATCTGTACCAAACACTTTATATGTATGGTCATCAGCATCAAACGGGCTTCCCCATCCGATCAAAAATGCTTCCTGATTTGCCCAGTCGATTTCTGACTGAACCTGTGCTTTTGCATCAACTCCAACTTCTTTCAGCTGCTGACATGCGATAGCCGCAAGATCTGCGCGCACCTGATCGCCTTCCATCACATTGATTGTAAAAGAAAGCTTCTCTCCGTTTCTCTCATAGATTCCGTCATCTCCCAATGTCCAGCCAGCCGCTTCTAACACTTCTTTTGCTTTTGCCGGATCATAAGAGTATTTCTCTACATCTTCATTATTATATTTATTTCTCTGAAGCGGACCATAAGCTACAATTCCTTCTCCCAGAAGAACACTGTCTACCATCTTCTGACGATCAATCGCATAACTGATTGCCGGAATCGCATCTTTGTTTCTCTGCCAGAACTCATTATTAAAGTTATAAAGGATGCCTCTGTAATCTGCTGTCTTCATATCATATACTGTAAAAGCATCATCATCCACGAAATTCTGTGCATCCTTCGGTGTTACCTGTGCCAGGTTGATCTCGCCGGATTTCAGCTGAAGTGCTTTTGCATTATCATCCGGTACAATCTTAAACACAATTGTATCTATTTTCGGAGCTCCTTTATAATAATCCTCATTCTTTACAAGTGTAATGCTCTGTCCTTCATCCCACTCCTGAATCTTGTACGGACCTGTTCCAATCGGATTATGGAAATATTCATCAGCCTGCATATCCTTGCCTTCCAGTAAGTGTTTCGGAAGGATACCAATTGTCATATAATCAAGAAATGCCACATTCTTGTCCTGAAGTGTAAATGAAATCGTCTTTTCATCGATCACATTGATTGTTGTAACATCCTCGTAATTAGAAGCAATCTCTGATTCATTGTCCGGATCCATGATTGCTTTGATTGTAAACTCAACATCCTCTGCTGTAAATTTTTCTCCATCATGCCAATTTACATCATCTCTAAGATGGAATGTATAAGTATTTGTCGCGTCATCCAGCTCCCAGGATTCTGCCAGTCCCGGTACTACCTCATTATTCTCATCATGTGCTGTCAGACCGTCAAACAGAAGCAGATTAATCTCTCCATGCTCATCAATAGCCGGGTTAATCCTTGTGTAATCATTACTTCCATAGATTAATGTAGACCCGCTTTGTGTAGTCTTATTATTTACATTGTCTGATTTGCTTCCACAGCCTGTAAGTACACCACCTGCCAACATGCATACAGCTAATGTTGTTGCAAGCACTCGTGATAATTTTCTTCGTTTCATCGTTTTCTCCTCACGCTGTCTATTTTCTTTCAATGCAATTTATTGTATAAGAAATAGAATAAATCCACAAGCCAGGTAGGGGGATATAGAATCTCTTAATCACTCAAAAAGAGAGGACTTCGTCAAAAAAGTCCTCTCATCTCTCACGAATCTTTCCGTGTTACTGTTTTCTGAATTTCACCATTCTTGATTTCTGTTCCACTTCTTGATTCTTTTTTATTATCTTTTTCTTTTTTTCAGTACAACAACAATTGCTGCCATTGAAAGAATAACACCTGCTGCCGCCGGAATGATCGGTGTAACATCACCTGTCTTAGTTGCTTTTCCGTTTGTTCCGCTCACTGTGTTTCCGCCATTCTGCTTACCTGCTGTTGTCGCCTGATGTTTGCCATCAGAACCTGATCCATTATTCTTGTCAGATCCTGTAGCACCGTCTCCGTTTCCACTTCCCGGTTTTGATGGGTTCGACGGTTTTGATGGGTTCGACGGTTTTGATGGGTCGGATGGTTTTGATGCATTATCTTTCTCATCATTCAAAGCTTTCATTGCGTTCTGCAGATCAAGAACTGCTGCGTCAACGATTGGCTGTTCGTAAACTGAAAGTTCTTCGTTTGCCATAACTGCTTCTGCTTTAGCAAAAGCTGCATTGAACAGTGCAACATTTTCTGCGCTATATCCTGTCAGATCCATTGCTTTTGCTTTTCCAATGATTTCCTCCAGTACAGACTTATCTGCTTTGTAGCGAAGTCCTGTCATTGCTGTTGTAAGAACTGCTTTTGCCTTGTCTACATCTTCCTGTGTTGCGGACTCATCTGCAAGTACTTTCTTTGCTGCTTCAAGTGCTACTTCGAATGTATTCCATCCTGCGCTGAGATAGTTCTCTTTCTTGTAATCAGCTGTGGAGTCTACCAGTTTCTGAAGAGATGTCTTATCTCCCTTCTTAACAAGTGCTTCTGCTGCATCAAGAAGTTTCTGGTCTGCTACTACAACATCCTCTTCTAATGCATCTCCATCTACAAGCACTTTTCCTGCATTCTCAAGTGCCTCTACAAATGCATCTTTCTCTGCTCCATCAATATACTGATCAAGATCTAATGCACTGTATAATGTATAGTGATTCTGCAGATCTGTCTTATCTCCAGCCTTGAATCCAAGCTTCTGGATTTCTTCGATCAATGCGATTGTTGTATTGTCGATTACTGCCTGGCTTGACTGAACATTAGCACTTACATCTTTCGCATAATTAAATACTGCTGTAAAGCTTTCTCTTACGCTCTCGATAGCTGTATCTACTTCTCCGGCATCTATATTTTTCTGCGCTACGGAGATTACCATATCTAATGAACTCTTGTCTGTTGTTATTACATCATTCAGATTAAACAGACGGAATGCATCAATGCTTGTATACCAACCATAGTTATGATAATAATCATAGAGCCATGCTTTATTAATTCTAAGTTTAACCTTATCAGACTTAAAACTATCGAATAAGAATACTCTGGACTGTCCATCGATAGATGCTCCTTCGACTGCGGCAACCCATTTGTTTCCATCCCAGTATTCGATATCCATATCTTTGATATCCATATAATCTGGAATGTAATTGTCTAATGCTACTTCTGCCGCATTTACTTCTACAGGCTCTGCAAACTGAAGTTCAAGCTCTGCCGGGATGTTCTGCAACTGCCAAGCTGTACCATTATGTTTTCCATCAAGCGCACCTGCTAAACCTTCACTGTCACCTGATGTTCCGTTGTCTGTAACAGATTTATAAGTTTTTTCAATGCTGTCTTCTACATTCAGTGCTTCCTTGCTGATATATTCCGCTGAAGCCACTTCACTCATCTGACGTCTTCCAAGGAACAATGCTGCTTTTACTGTTTCTTTGGATCTTGTCATTGCAAATGGTTCTGTATATTCCTCTGAGAACCATGTTGGCTCATTTCCATCGATCGTATATCTGATCTGAAGATCATCAAACTCGCTGGAAATCGCAACTTTATCTTCTGCTCCGAGCATTTCCTTATCCGTTGGTTTAATTGTTACTATCAATTTATCCCAAATTCCAAGAAGTGCATCTTTCGCCTCATCAACACTCTTCTTCATCAGATTCAGCTCAGTAACTGTGCATTCTTTGTCTTTCAGAAGTTCTATTGCTGAATCTAACTGGTTGTCCAGATCTGCTGCTGTATTAATATAGCTTGCCCAATCTTCGTTTACGTCTCTTCCTTCATATACTTCTTCTGCTGCATAGTAGGAATCTTTTAATGTAATTGCAGCTTCTCCAACCTTGATTGCTTTGAGAAGGATCTGTGAATGATTGTAATATTCATCAGATTTCTCTTCTTCTACAACCTTCTCTGCTGCCTCGATCAATTCCTCAAGATGTGCTTTCTGATCAGCAAGAAGTTCATCGTCCATCTTTGCTGCAAGCTCTTTCGCCTGATCGATCACGCCCTGAAGTTTCTCAGGTGTTGAATGGAAGTCGATTGTGTAAGTTTCTCCCACCTCTGTCGGGAAGGAAATCTTGTTGTCTGAGTGAACTGTTGTCTCTACCTTTGTTCCGTCAGATTTCTTCACTTCGTAAGCTGCGATATTCTCATATTCGCCTGTAAATGTATTTCCATTTCTTGATGTAATCTCGAAACGATCTGCTTTACCTTCTGACCAGTTCATGTCGATCTCAAAGTTGCCTCTTGCAACGATACCTTCTACATGTCCTGTGTTCCACTGCTCTGGGATTGTCGGCAGGAACTGTACATAGCCAAGCTGGCTCTGAAGAAGCATCTCATTTACACCTGCTGTATAACCGAAGTTACCATCAATCTGGAAGATTGGGTATCCTTTGTAGTTTTCTCCTCCACCGTGTGATGAAAGAAGATTTGTCAGGAATCCAGAATTTCCACCACCAACTGCAGACTGTACGATCTGGAATGCCTCTTTAGAGTGTCCTGTACGTGCCCAAAGGTTCAGTTTGTGTGCTTTTGACCAACCTGTTGCATCCAGTCCTCTTTCGTTCAGGGATACGATTGCTGCATCCATGAATTCCGGATTGTCTTTGCTGATCATATTACATGGATATAATGCCATCAGATGTGACAGATGACGGTGCGGTGGCTGTACTCCTCCACTCTGTGCGCCAAGGCTCTGTCTCCACTGTGGGATATCAATCTCACCAAGGTCTCCTGCCTGTGCTTTTCCGAAATGTGTTTCTTCATACCACTCTTTTACCTGTCCGTCGTCACCAACTAATACAGGATCAAGTTTGGACTGTTTTTCTTTCCACTGTGCAACCAAATCTGCATCAACACCTAATGTCTCTGCTGCCTGGATTGTATTCTCGAAGTGCTGCCAGATAAACTGCTGATCGTAAGATGCACCATTTACGATCGGTCCGTTCTCCGGTGAGTAAGAAGGTGCTGATACGTAACGCTGCTGATACTCACTCCAGTAAAGAGCCTCATTCCAGAAGTTTGCAACTTCTTTCAGAGATGGATACAATTCGTTTTTCAGGTAATCTGTATCTTCTGTATACAGATAATACTCATATGCATTCAGAAGTGCCCATGCAGAACCGATCGGATTCCATCCGGCTGCGTTGTTTTTCTGTCCAAGTGCTGAGAACATATATGGTGTACTAAAACATCCTACGAGCCATCCGTTTTCTTCTCCCTCATCACTCTTAATACCAAAAGCTGCTGCTGCCGCATAACGTCCGGCCTCTTTCAGAACATTCAGGTAATCATTGTATGCTATCTGACATTCTGCAAGGTTACTTGCCAGGGTTGGCCAGTAGTTCATCTGAACGTTGATATTGAAGTGGTAATCTCCACCCCACTGGAAGTATCCTTCTCCCCAGACACCCTGAAGGTTTGTCGGAAGAGCGCCTTCTCTTGATCCGGCGATTGTCAGATAACGTCCAAACTGGTAACAGATTACTTCCAGAGCTCTCTGCTCGGATTCTGTAGGAATCTCACCACCATTGTTGTCTACCATGTTACGGTACTTTTTGATCAGTTCATCTGTAGGAATTGTAGGAACTTCTTCGTTAAATCCTAATTCCATACGGGAGAACAATGCATCATGATCTGCTACATGGTCTTTTTTCAGTGCTTCGTATCCTTTTTTCGCTGCTGCATTGATTCTTGCTGTAACTGCATCATGTGGATCTTCTCCACGGAAACTTGGAAGCTCCATCTTGTAGTCTGTACCACATGCAAAGATCAATGTAACTGCATCTGCGTCAGATACTGTGATGGATGGATTTGAACCATTGGCATTTGAAGAAAGGCTTCCTCCCTCATTGATAACTTTCAACTGTGCTTCAATGTTCAATCCGTTTCCGCCTAATGCATCACGCATTGTGATTGTATCACCGTCAACTGTACTCTTATGAGTTCTTCCTCCGATCAGACTCTGAAGATTTGTATCAAAGCTGATCTTTCCTTTCTGGTCTGCGCTCAGACGTACTGCCATTACATTATCCGGGTAACTGTCAAAGTATTCTCTTGTATAATGAACACCTTCATAATCATAGTTTACAGTTGCCAAGGCTGTACGCATATCCAAATCTCTGACATAATTGGACACTTTTGAAGAGTCCTGATTATTGGAGATATACAGGTTTGCATAATCCTTCGGTGCGCTGTATCCTACCAAATCTCCCATAAGCTTGTTCAACCAATCCATTGCCTCACCTTTTGTATTGGTTCCGCTTGCCTCATAGGAATCTTCATTAAATCCAAAGACATACTCTGATTTATCATCCAATTTCTCGCGGATTGCATTCAAATCATCTTTGATCTTCTGAAGATCCGCATCTGTCTCTGTTCTGTTTGTTGTACCATAGCTATAGCCATTATAACTTGTCGGTCCACCTTCCCAAACAGTTTTCTCATTAATATGGATCTTGTCTTTATTAATGCCGCCGAATACAAGACTTCCCATATAACCATTTCCGATTGCCAGTGACTGTGTCTGCCAATCTGTTGCCGGTTCATCATACCAGACTCTCAAAAGATTATCATTCTTTGCAGTTTCTTCTGCGATAGCCGCCACCGGTTCCTCTGCAAAAACGGTTGTCGGAACTAACGAAACAGCCATTGCTGCAGCTGTTGTAATTCCGATAAGTTTTTTTAACCTTCTTCTCATTCTTTTGCCTCCTAGTTTTTTAGGTGAACAGTTTTCTTTCTGTCCCTGCGTTGTGTTCACATTCTTTTGCAAATCACAACTTCACAGACATTACTGCCTGCATAAACCTCCTTCCGCTTCTTTTATATTTCAACAGCTCCTGTAACCTCTGTTGTTTACATTGCTACCACTGTTTATTTATACGTTTCACAGAATATACAATTTTTCTTCACATTTTAAACATATTTTTTTCACATTTAGTCGTTCTAAAATTATACCATAGCCACTGAATAAAATCTTGGACAATATAGGACATAAAATATAACGTTTTTCACTTTTCCGTTTTTTTGTATATTTCTTTTTTATTTTTCCTTACACTTTTTGTATATTTTTCTGTCATTTTCTTTCTTATTCAACATAGCTTTTATACTATTTGCCAATATGCGAAAAACCATATGCTATTTTTATAAATAATCGCGTATATTTATTCATTTAAAAAAGCTCCGGTGATTTCAAAAAACACCAGAGCTTCAAATCTTTTATATCTAGTTTTATTTTTAACTTTCTTTGCCTTCCCCGGCAAAGTATTCTTTCACAAGTCTCACAACAACACCTGACAACAGAAATACTGCAATCAGGTTCGGAATCGCCATCAGACCATTGAATGTCTCGGCAATATTCCACATCAGTCCAAGTTCCATTGTAGCACCTACAATTGCAACCAACGCATAGAGTACCATGAATGGCTTATTCGCTTTTGTACCAAGAAGGAATTCCACACATCTCGTTCCGTACAATCCCCATCCGATAATCGTAGAAAATGCGAAGCAGCACATTGCAACCGCTGTAAAGATAGATACCCAGTTTCCATAAGTGGATGTAAATCCAAGAATAGTAAGTTCTGCTCCTGCCGCCTCTCCATATCCAACCGGAACACCGCTGCACAGAATAACGAGTGCTGTCAATGTACAGATTACAATGGTATCAACAAATACTTCGAAGATTCCGAAAAATCCCTGCTTTACAGGCTTTTTCGTATCTGCACATGCATGTGCGATAGAACCTGTACCAAGTCCTGCCTCATTAGAGAAGATTCCTCTGGAAACACCTTTCTTCATACTCATAAAGAAAGATCCCACGGCGCCTCCGGTCACAGATGCCGGTGAAAATGCACCTTCGAAAATGGATCCAAATACGCTCGGAATGTTCTGGAAATTCAGAACAACAACGCCAAGTGCCAAAATCACATAAATTGCTGCCATAAATGGAACAAGCTTTTCTGTAACCTGACCAATTCTCTTAATTCCTCCAAGAAGGATCATGCCGATCAGGATAGCAAGTACAATTCCGATAATCAGATTCAATGTTCCAACAGAATCCTTTTCTATGATTCCATAATTAAAAAGTGCAGAATTGATTGCTGTTGTAATTGTATTCACCTGTGTTGCATTTCCCGTTCCAAATACAGTCAAAACTCCGAATGCAGCGAACAGATAAGCCAGCCAGTGCCAATGCTTTTTCAGACCATTTTTGATATAATACATCGGTCCACCGACACGATCTCCTTCCGCATTCGTCTCATGGAAATGAACTGCAAGAGTAACTTCTGAAAACTTTGTACACATTCCAAGAAGTGCTGAGATCCACATCCAGAACACTGCGCCCGGCCCTCCGATTGCGATTGCTCCGGCAACCCCGGCGATATTTCCGGTTCCGACAGTTGCCGCCAGCGCGGTACAAACTGCCTGGAACGGAGTCAGTGCACCGTCAGATGCATCTCTTTTGCGGAGCATCCTTCCGATTGTCACTTTCATCGCATACGGAAATTTTCTGATCTGAAGGAAGCCGGTCCGGATACTTAAGTAAAGCCCGACTCCAATAATGCAGATCATAGCCGGAACGCCCCAGATAAAGTTATTCACAGCACTATTTACTGATTCTATCGTAGATAACATACTTCTTCAATTCCTTTCTTTTATGATATTATTGCGTCGACTGTTCATCACATTAAATCGATAAATCATTAAAATAACTTTTAAATTATATCATAAAAGTAGGGAAATGTATAGAATTATTCCAATACTTCTTTCGAATCAAACTGATCCATAAACTCCGCATACTTTGCTGAATTTTCAAATACCGGCTTATAATTTTTAACAAGCTCTCTGCTTCTTGCTGCTTTTTCTTTCAAAAGTCCATAGGCTCCAAGTGCAAACATCTTCGCAGTGACAATATAAGCTTCTTCCTCATCCGTCACTTCAAATTCTACCTGATGGAGTCCACCCTTTACACCACCTGTATTAAATGTATATACAGGCATTAAGTGCTGGACATCACCGACATCTGTTGATCCTCCCGTATGTCCTGAGGCCTCGATCACATTTGTTTCCGGTGCAGAAAGTTCTGCTGCTCTTTTTAATTCTGGGAGTGCTTCTTCCGCAAGTGTCGGAAGGTATCCCGGAAGTGTTGTGATTTCAACCTTCGCTCCCATTGCAGTAGCTCCTGCGTGAAAGGATCGGTCTGTTTTCTTCGCTGCATCTGTAAATGCCTCGATTGTTTTAGCTCTTACCAATGTCTCTACTACAACTTCATCAGGCACTACATTTACCAGGTTGCCGCCCTTTGTAATGATCGGATGGACACGGACACAATCCTCATCACGGAACGTCTCTCGATTCAGACCGAGTGCCTGCAGACCAAGTGACGCCGCCGACAGAGCATTTACACCTTGTTCCGGTGTTCCTGCCGCATGGGCTGCCTTACCTAAACAACGGATCACTTTAGATACAAATCCATTTCCGGTTCCACTTCCTACTATGATGTCATCCCCCGGTGCAATGTGATGTGTAATACAAAGATCAATATCATCAAATGCGCCGATACGAAGCAGCTCACATTTTCCACCGCCATATTTTATTTTTCCCTGTGCACGCAGTTCATTTTTGAATCCAATTTCACCATACTCTTCCGCCGGTGTTGCAAAAAATACCACCTGTCCATCCAGTTTTTCCGCGATCTCCGGAACTGTAAGAGCCAGTGCCGCACCAAAGATTCCAGCCATCTGTGCATGATGTCCGCAACAATGTGCCGCATCTGTCTCTGGATTCGCATGAGCATGCTCCGGAATCCTAAGTGCATCAAGCTCTCCAAGAAGTGCTAGGCTTGCTGTATCTTTCTTTTCTTCATTTAAATACGCTTTTGTTCCTGTAATTGCAAGTCCGGTTTCTGTGCGCAGACCTAATTCTTTCATCTTCTTTATGAATTTTTCTGCTGTATTGAATTCTTTATATCCAAGTTCTCCATGATCGTATATATCTCTGGCAAATTCAATGATCTCATCTCTGTGCTGATCGATTGCTTCCAGGATTAATTTTTCTGTCTGATCCATTTTCATCACTGCCTTTCTTAATTATTGAAGCTCCTCCGGGATCCACCATAATCCATCATTGTTTTCTTTCATATACTGTTTGAATTCATCTGAGTGGTATGCGTCCACGATTGCCTGTGCCCAATCTGCATCTTTGTTCTCTTCTTTTACAACAACCTGAAGTACAAGATAATCTGAAATATCTTCATTAGCCAGTGCTGTAGAAGCATCAATGCCTGCATTATATACAACACTTCCTGTGATTGCAATATAATCAAAATCAGATTCTGCTGCCGGAATTGTCATGCTGTTCATTTCTGTAAATTCAATATTATGTGGGTTCTCTACAATATCATCCTGTGTCACTGTGGATGGATCTGCATTCTCATCAAGCTTGATCCAGCCGATTTTCTGAAGCATCAGATAGCAGCGTGCTGTGTTGGACGCATCATTTGGAACAGCAACCTTCGCACCATCCGGGATTTCATCTACAGAATCGTATTTTTCTGAATAAACTCCTGCCGGAACAGTTGGAATCGGACTGATTGCAACCAGATCTGCGTTATAACTCTGATTGAAACTGTCCATGTATGCTGTATGCTGTTCTACATTGACATCTACATCTCCGTCATTTAGTGCAACATCTGCTGTCTGAAGATCTGAAAGGTCAACAGCTTTCAGAGTATATCCTTCTTTCTCAAGAATTGGAACAATTGCATCTTCGAAAAGTTCTGTATATGGTCCCTGGGATTTTCCATAGACGATTTCCTTTTTCTCTGATGTATCCGCGTCACTTTTCTTCGTATCTCCTGAAACTGAATTTCCGCATGCCGCCAGGCTGAATGCTGTTGTCGCTACTAATAATCCTGCAATAATTTTCTTGATTTTCATAATATAATTCTCCTCGTTCTTTCTTAATCAATTATCTATGTTGTCTGAGTTTTCTTGAAATTGTATTTCCTGCAAGCTGAAGGATCTGTACAAATACGACCAGTACAACTACAGTAAAGATCATCAATGGTGTATTCATCCTCTGATATCCATAAGTCAGTGCCAGGTCTCCGACACCTCCTCCGCCTACATATCCGGCCATTGCTGATGCTCCAAGCAACCCGATCGTACCTGTTGTCAATGCGAGTACGATAGATCCAAGTGTTTCCGGAAGCAGAAAATACCGAATCGTCTGCCAGGTAGATGCCCCCATTGCTTCAGCCGCTTCCAGAATCCCCGGATTAATCTCCAGTAAGCTATTTTCCATCAAGCGTGCAAGATATGGACTGATATAAATAACAAGCGGGACAAGTGATGCTGTACTTCCGATGGTCGTTCCAACAATTGCCCTTGTCAACGGCATGATCGCTACCAGTAAGATCACAAACGGAATACTTCTTACTATATTAATATAGATACTTACAATATTATAAAGGATCAGATTCTCTATCATTCCTCCCTTACGGCAAAGTACAAGGATCAGTGCCAAAATAATTCCTATGATTGTTCCAATGATCAGTGACCACGCAACCATATATAATGTCTGTCCCCCACTGGTCAATAACTTTTCCAGTGATACTCCAAAATACTCTTGTTCCATTAAATCGCCTCCACTCTTTCTCTGATGACTCCATTCCCATCAATCTGTTTCTCAGCTTCTAGTATTTTCTCTTCTGCTCCGATCAACTGCAAAATGAACACACACATTACATTTTCCTGCAATTCTTGCACAGTCGCTCCTAAAATATTTACTACAATTCCATCCACATGACAGATATCCGAAATTACCGGACGTTTTACACTGCTTCCGATAAACTTAAGCCTCTCTACCCGGAAATGTTCTTTCTGTTCTTTCACAAGACTAATAATACTTTCCGGAATCTGATCATTTACTACAGTCTGAACGAATCTTCTTGTAACAGGTGTCTGTGGCTTTCCGAATACATCAAGCACACTTCCGGCCTCTACTACTTGTCCGTTCTCCATAACTGCTACTTTATTACAGATCATCTGAACGACCTGCATCTGATGTGTGATCAGAAGGATTGTAACTCCCATCTCCCGGTTGATCTTCTTAAGCAGTTTCAGAATGGATTCTGTAGTTTGTGGATCCAGTGCACTTGTTGCCTCGTCACAGAGCAGGATGTCCGGTGTTGTTGTCAGTGCCCTTGCGATTCCCACTCTCTGTTTCTGTCCTCCCGAAAGCTGGCTTACATAAACATCTTTCTTATCTTCCAGTTCTACAAACCGGAGTACTTCTTTTACTTTCTTATCAATCTCTTCCTTTGGTGCCTTTTCAAGAATCAATGGCAATGCAATGTTGTGATACACTGTTTTTGATTCAAGAAGATTAAATTGCTGAAAAACCATTCCGATTTTTCTTCTAAGCTTGCGAAGCTGCGTTTTTTTCAGATTCCCAAGATTTTCTCCCTGGACTATAACATTTCCCGTATCCGGTGTCTCTAATCCATTTACCAACCGGATCAAAGTTGATTTACCTGCTCCGGAAAATCCGATAATTCCGTAGATGTCACCTTTCTCTACATGAATGCTGACATCCTGCAGCGCATGTACTGTACCGTATTTCCCGGAAAATGTTTTGTTTGCATGTTCTACTTTTATCATACTCATCACTCCATCTATCATTTGATGTAACGCTGTTACTTTTTCGCATCTCAGATTCGATAGGCGTATGATACACCTATTAACCTACTACGTCAATAGGTATTATATGATTTCGTCGCTTTGTTTTATATTCCTACCATTTTAGTGGGTTGTTAGTGCATTTTTTCCAGTATTTTTTCAATAATTTCTCAATCACAAAATTTTCATTGCATTACCATAGGACTTTCTATTATAATAGAAATGTTATAGACGATATAAAACGAAACAATTTCAAAATGTATCGTTTTTTGAGATTGTCTCTGTATGATTACAAGTATTTTTTGTAGAAAGGATTAACTAATTCATGTGGATTGCAGATAATTGGAAAGATTACGAAATTCTTGACTGCTCAGGTGGCGAAAAGCTTGAGCGTTGGGGAAATTATCTTCTTGTCCGTCCGGACCCGCAGGTCATCTGGGATACGCCTAAGAAGAACCGCGGTTGGAAAGAGATGAACGGACATTATCACCGTAGCAAAAAGGGTGGCGGTGAATGGGAGTTTTTTAATCTCCCACAGCAGTGGCAGATCCATTACGGTTCTCTCACATTTAATTTAAAACCATTTAGTTTCAAGCACACAGGACTCTTCCCTGAGCAGGCAACTAACTGGGACTGGTTCTCTGAGAAGATTAAGAATGCTGGACGTCCGGTCAAGGTGCTGAACCTTTTTGCTTATACCGGAGGTGCTACACTTGCAGCGGCAGCTGCCGGAGCGCAGGTTACTCATGTAGATGCATCTAAGGGTATGGTGACATGGGCAAAGGAGAATGCGGTTTCTTCCGGTCTGGGAGATGCACCGATCCGCTGGCTTGTCGATGACTGTGTGAAGTTCGTTGAGCGCGAGATCCGCCGTGGCAACACTTATGATGCAATCATTATGGATCCACCGTCATATGGGCGTGGACCAAAAGGCGAGATCTGGAAGATTGAAGATATGATCCATCCACTCATCAAGCTTTGTACAAAGATTCTTTCCAAGGATGCACTGTTCTTCCTTGTGAATTCTTATACAACAGGACTTGCTCCTGCCGTACTTACCTACATGATCTCACCTGAATTAAAACCTTGGAACGGACATGTAGATTCTCAGGAGATCGGACTTCCTGTTACAGATTCAGGATTGGTTCTTCCATGTGGTGCTTCCGGTCGTTGGGAACGTGACTAGCAGAATCCCAATTATAATTCGTTTGTTACTGGCTTCAAATTTCTGAGTCAGTGGCTATAAATTGTACCTGTGCAAAACGTTACTGCTCACAGTAACTTCTAAACAGCTACAGCAATATTCTAAACAGCAGAAAAGACCAGAGATTCTTGTTTCAATTTGTAAAACAAGCCTCTGGTCTTTTCATTTATTTATGCTGTTCTTGAACTCCCCTGACAGATTTCTTCAAACTCTTTTAATTTCTGTCTTGCCTGCGGACTTAAGTTTCTTGGCACTTCAATCTGAATCGTTACATACTGGTCTCCGTGAACGGATGAATCTTTCATCGAAACAATTCCCTTACCTCTCAGACGAATCTTAGAACCCGATTGTGTTCCCTCTTTAATCTTACACATAACATCTCCATACAGTGTATGGACCAATGCCTCACCTCCGAAAACAGCTGTTGTATACGGAACAGATACGGTTGTATATACATCCATACCTTTCCGCTCATATCCAGGTTTCGGAGCAACTGTTACTTTCAACAGAAGATCTCCGGCTTCACCACCACCGGTTCCCGGCATTCCCTTTCCTCTTAAACGGATTGACTTTCCGTTATCAATACCTGCCGGAATATGAACCTTCAGTGACTGTCCCGGTTGTCCTGGATTTTCCGGATTACTCAGAGTAATAACCTTATCTCCACCAAATGCAGCCTCGTCAAATCCTACAGTGATACCTGCCTTGATATCAGAACCTTTTGATTTAAAGCTTTCACCTCCAAATCCTCCGGTAAATCCTGATGTCCTTCTGCTGCGACCTGAAGCACTTCCTCCATGGAACATATTTCCGAAAATGTCACCAAACATGTCATCCATGTCGCCAGCTTCGAAATGATACTCCTGATATCCACTTCCCGGTCCACCATAACTACGGTAAGTACCGCCTTTGAATCCGCCGTTTCCACCGAATCCTCCAAAGCCACCTGTACCGGCATTTCCATATCCGGAACCTGCAGCACCGCTCTGATCAAATGCAGCATGACCGAACTGGTCATACATTTTCTTCTTCTCCGGATCACTCAGTACAGAGTACGCCTCCGTCACTTCTTTGAATTTCTTCTCCGCTTCTTTATCCCCAGGATTCGTGTCCGGATGATACTTCTTTGCCAGCTTACGATATGCTCTCTTTATTTCTTTATCCTCTGCGCCCTTTGACAGCCCAAGCACTTCATAATAATCTCGTTTCATTCTTTCCACATCCTTCCGAATCTCTTATTGTTTTGAACATATATAGTTTATTATTTCTCTGTGTTCTACTTGTAATATAGCAGACATTTTCCAGGCTGTCAATATATCAATCTTAATTTCAATATTAGGTCAATAAATTCTCATGTATATTGACCTCGAAACTTAAAACTGTCAATACAACAAATCAAATTTTATTTTAACAACTCCCGCAACACCTGATTCACCATTCCTGGGTTTGCTTTCCCCTTCATGGCGCGCATTGTCTGTCCAAGCAGTGCTCCGATTGCTTTCTCTTTACCGCCTTTGAAGTCTGCGACTGCCTGTGGGTTGTCTGCGATCACTTTAGCAGCTGTCTCACGGAGTGCACCTTCATCGTTCACCATCTTAAGCCCGTGTTCTTCGACATATTTCTCAGGATCTATATCCTCCTGGAAGATCTGCTTGAATACATCTTTTGCCACAGAACTGTTAATGGTTCCTGCATCCGCAAGATCAATTAATTTTGCCAGGTTCTCCGGAGAGAATGTTAAATCTTCCGGCTCCATTCCATTGTCTTTCATCAGACGGAAGGTCTCTCCGATCAGCCAGTTTGCAACTTTCTTCGGTTTCTCACAGATTGCTGTTGTTGCCTCAAAAAGATCGGCCATTTTCTTAGAACCTGTGATGATCTCTGCGTCATACTGCGGAATATCAAACTGTTCCTTGTAACGCTCCAGCTTCTCCGTACGAAGTTCCGGCTGCTGAGATTTGATTTTCTCGATCCATTCATCACTGATCACGATCGGAACAAGGTCCGGTTCCGGGAAATAACGATAATCCTGTGCATCCTCTTTGGAACGCATTGCATAAGAATGCTCTTTGTTGTCATCCCAGCGTCTTGTCTCCTGTACAACCTGTTTTCCTTCTTCGATCAACTCAATCTGTCTCTGACGCTCGCCTTCAATTGCATGTGCGATTGCCTTAAATGAGTTCAGGTTCTTCATCTCTGTTCTTGTACCAAACTGATCGGATCCGACTTCACGGACAGACAGGTTGACATCTGCACGCATAGAACCTTCCTGAAGCTTACAATCAGATGCTCCTAAATACTGCACGATCATACGCAATTTTTCAAGATAAGCAATAACTTCCTCCGCGGAACGCATATCCGGTTCAGATACGATCTCTACAAGTGGCACACCGCTTCGGTTATAATCGACAAGTGACGTATCATCCCACTCATCATGAACCAGCTTACCTGCATCTTCTTCCATATGCATCTCGTGGATTCTTACTTTCTTCTTTCCTGAACCACTCTCGATCTCTACATATCCATCTCTGGCAATCGGGAGATACAGCTGGGAAATCTGATAGTTTTGCGGGTTATCTGGGTAGAAATAGTTTTTACGGTCAAATTTGCACACTTGTGTAATCTTACAGTTTGTTGCAAGACCAATCGCCATAGCATATTCTACAACTTGTTTATTCAACACCGGAAGCGATCCCGGCATACCGGTACATACCGGACAAGTATGTGTATTCGGTGCGCCACCGAATTCTGTGCTGCATCCACAGAAGATCTTTGTCTTTGTAGCCAGCTCAATATGCACTTCCAGTCCAATGACTGTTTCATACTGCTTTGCCATTGTTAACGCACCTCCTTTTCTGACATAAGACCGACAGATGCCGGTGTTTCATGCATCTTCTTTGTCGCACACTCATAGGTATATGCTGCACGGATCAAAGTTTTTTCTTCAAATACATTTCCGATCAGTTGCATACCGATTGGAAGTCCTTTGCTGTCTTTTCCAACCGGAACGCTCATTCCCGGAAGACCTGCAAGATTGACTGAGATTGTATAAATATCTCCCAAATACATCTTCATCGGATCACTTAAGCTCTTTCCAAGCTCCGGAGCAGTTGTCGGTGCTGCCGGTCCGAGAATGATGTCATAATTACGGAATGCACGGTCAAACTCTTTCTTGATTAAAGCTTTTGTTCTAAGTGCCTTCAGATAGTAAGCATCATAATATCCTGAACTTAAGACAAAAGATCCAAGCATGATTCTTCTCTTTACTTCCGGACCAAATCCTTCTGAACGTGTTTTCTTGTACATATTGTGAAGTCCATCGTAATCTTTCGTACGATAACCATATTTCACACCATCAAAACGTTCCAGGTTAGAACTTGCCTCTGCATCTGCGATCGTATAATAAGCAGGGATTGCATATTTTACAAGTCGCAGATCAAACGCCTCAACAATCGCACCCTTTTCTTCGAGTACTTTTGCTGCCTTCATCACAGCATCATTTACTTCAGGATCCAGACCTTCTCCCATATAATCTCTTGGGATTCCAATACGGAGACCTTTCACATCATCTACAAGTGCTTCTGTGAAATCACAATCATCACGATCCATGGAAGTGCTGTCCTTCGGATCATGGGATGCAATTGCCTCAAGAATTGCCGCACAATCCGATACATCTTTCGCTACCGGTCCAATCTGATCTAAAGAAGATCCGTACGCGATAAGTCCATATCGGGAAACAGTTCCATAAGTTGGTTTTAGTCCGACAACTCCACAGAAAGAACTCGGCTGACGAATGGATCCGCCGGTATCAGATCCAAGTGCATAATAACATTCGGATGCTGCCACTGCCGCACAGGAACCACCGGAAGAACCTCCCGGAACATGCGCTGTGTTGTGCGGATTGCGTGTCGGTCCATAATAAGACGTCTCTGTTGTACTTCCCATGGCAAATTCATCCATGTTTGTCTTACCAATGATAACCGCTCCTGCTTTTCTTAGGTTCTCAACTGCCTCTGCCGTATAGGTCGGTTTGAAGTTGGAAAGAATCTTTGAACTACATGTGGTAAGCTGTCCCTCGATACACATATTATCTTTTACTGCAACCGGAACTCCTGCCAGTGTACCTGTCAGTTCGCCCATATCTATTTTCTTCTGAATTTCCTCCGCTTGTGCATAAGCACCTTCTTCATCTATCGTCACAAAGCTATGAATCTCTGACTCCGCTTCTTTGATCTGTCCAATCACTGCATCGACTGCTTCTCGTACAGTTACTTCTTTTGCTTTGATCTTCTCGCCCAGTTCAAGGGCTGTAAGTTTTAATAAATCCATCTGCTCTCACTCCCTTAACCAATTGTCTTCGGCACTTCAAAACTGTCCTCTTTACGAAGTGGTGCATTCGCAAGTGTTGCCTCTTTGTTATCGCCATTTGTCACCACATCTTCACGGAACACATTCTGTACCGGAAATACATGAGACATTGGTTCGATCCCTGCTGTATCAAGTTCATTTAATGTATCTATATAATCCAGCATCTGTTCCATGTCTTTTTTCGCTGCTTCTTTCTCTTCCTCTGAAAGTTCCAGCTTTGCAAGGATTCCTACATACTCGATTGTTTCATCGGATATTTTATTTGCCAATTTAATCATCCTTTCTTTCTACTCTGTCTTTGCTAATCCTGACAATTTCCAAAATCAGTATCATAAATTTCTCAGCTTATTGCGACCTGTAGCGGTACATATCATAGAAACTGTCATAATTCTGGTTTTTTACTGAGCCGGACGGCGTCAGGATTAAGTCCCCATCATCCACTTCCAGCTCCGTTCCTTCCGGGAAAACTGCATTTCTATAAGATTCTGATCCATCTGTATCATAAAACCAGAGTCCATAATTTTCATAATTGAGATTTTCGTTTTCCTTATCATAAAAATCACCAAGATAAATCTTGTAATGAAGCTCCGCCCAGTCGACTCCTGATGCCTCGGTCACATCATACCATCCTGGCGGGAAATCTGTTCCCGCCGTATAAGTGTTTCCGGCTTTCAATGTTACCTGTTCCGTCAGCGGATTTTCTTCCAGCTGCATCTGTTCCGTCTGTGCATTCTCAGAATGAAACTGGACAACCAGTCCCGTATCAATCTTCAGATGACCTCCTGTATACAGTCTCACATCATCCAGATAATCTCCTGCATCCGTATCTGACTCATCTTCACTAAAATAAGAATAGTAATAAATCGAATTCTCAGGATCATCCTGCTGCATGGAGCCTTCTCCTGAGACAAGCTCCACTTCATAAGTTCCTTCCGGGATCTGTGCTCCGATCTCATACTCCCCATATCCTAATACACAATCATAAGTCGCTCCTGTCTCAGAAAGTTCTCTCGTTGTATTCATATATGGATCATACTCAGAATCCACTTCGCTGCCATCATCATTCCAGTCATAATCTAAGGAATGAAAATCATCCCCAAATGAGGAAATGAAATCACCAACGGAACCTGCAATGCTTGTAAATGCTACAATTGCTACGATGATTCCCGCAAGAATTCCACTGATTTTCCTTGCCTTTTTCTGTTCCTCGTAAGATCCTGCATGAACCTTCCTTGCCGGATTAAATACCGTCGGCCCACCCAGCTGCATCTGCCCGGTCTGTGGGATTTCCATCCGCGGATTTTCTTTTTGCTGATATTCTGTCTGCGTTCTTTTCCGTCCGTTATGACTCTCACAGAGATGTCCCGCATCCTGCTTTTTCTCCCGTTTTTTTGTCTCTCCAGTCTCATTCTGTCGTTTCTGGGAATATGTCATTTTTTTCTTGCGATCAAAGCTGCTCTCATTCAGCCTGTAATTCTTTTTCTCCAGCTTTGTGTTATCCAGCCCGCAGGAACTGCAACGGCCATCAATCAATTTACCTCCGCAAAGATAACATTCTTTTTTCTTAAACATAAAGACCCTCCCTCGTTTCTACTCCTTAAGTTTCTGACCACAACATCCTGTGGGCAGTTCTCTTTCTCAGTTCAGACCTTCACATCCAACAGTTTTTTCGTTCAATCCAGGGGGATTGACCCGTTTTTTGTATTTTCTTCTTATGGTTCCAGACGACTTAAGTCTCTTGGGAATAATGTTGTTTCTCTTACATTGTCTTCGTTCATCATCTTCATTGTCAGACGTTCCATACCTATTCCAAGACCTCCGTGTGGTGGCATTCCATGCTTAAATGCACTTAAATACTGCTCCATGCCTTCATCTGTCATACCTCGCTTCTCCATCTTCGCAAGAAGTTCATGATAATCATGAATACGCTGTCCGCCGGTTGTGATCTCCATTCCTCTGAAAAGCAGGTCAAAACTGAGCGTGTAAGTCGGATCCTCCGGATCATCCATTGCATAGAATGGACGTTTCTTTGATGGGTAATGAGTAACGAATACAAAATCTGCATCCCATTCTTCCTTCGCATAACGGCTGATCAATGTCTCTTCCTCTGGTTCCAGGTCAAATGGGTTCTTGATCTTTCTGTCATACTTCTCGGATACCAGTCGTTTGATCTCGTCGAATCTTACTGCCGGAATATTATCTGTCTTCGGTACTTCGATATTCAGAATCTGAAGTTCTCTTGCATACTCTTTCTTCAACAGCTCCATCGTATACTGAAGAAATCCCGTTTCCATTGCCATGATATCTTCAAATCCATCAATATATCCCATCTCGAAATCAAGGCTTGTGTACTCATTCAGATGACGCTTTGTGTTGTGTTTCTCTGCACGGAATACTGGCGCTGTCTCAAAGACTCTGTCGAATACTCCGACCATCATCTGCTTATAGAACTGTGGGCTCTGCTGAAGGATCGCCGGTCTGTGGAAATACTCCAGACGGAAAAGGTTCGCACCGCCCTCTGCACTCTTGGCACCGATTTTCGGAGTATGGATCTCTGTAAATCCTTCTTTATAAAGGAAATCACGGAACCCTCTTACGATTCCTTCCTGAATTCTGAACTTCGCACGCTCTCTGATATTTCTCAGAGAAATCGGTCTGTAGTTTAATTTTGCTTCTAGAGATGTGTTCAGCTTCCACTTTGCAATCGGAAGCGGCATTGGCTCTGCCGGCTCACTTAAGATCTTCAATTCACCAAGGCGAATCTCAATCCCATTCGGAGCTTTCGCAGACTCTGCAAGCACACCTGTTACCTCTACTGTATCTGCTTCCTTCACATCTTTCAAGTCAAATTTGGAAATATTTTCTTCATATACACACTGAACAAGTCCTTCTCTTTTTCTGAGAATAATGAATGCAATTATTCCCATATCACGGATCGTATGGATCGCACCATTTACTTTCACTTCGGCTCCAATTCTTCCCTCTTCGAGAAGTTCACTCAGTTCCAATGTTTCCTTCTTTTTTACACCTGTTACAAATTCCATAATTCTTCTCCTTTCAGATTCCAGCATCCCGGGAAGAAGCTTTCTAAATAAAAAAGCCCCGGGATACATCAGTATCCCGGGACGGAAATTACAATCATAATATCCGCGGTACCACCCGCATTGAATCTCAGTCTTCACATTTCAAATCTTATCCCTGTGTAAGCCAGATTCCACTCTTTGCATGTAACGTATGCTCCACGTGCTGCCCTACTTCATCTGTTCAGACAGCCAGCTCCCAAGTGTTCCCTTAATCCGCTCCGCTGTCCGGCGCTCTCAGTCGGTGACGCCAACTTCCTGTCAGTTTCTGTGAATCAGAGTCTTGTTCTTTGCCTTTTTCTGGTTCAGCACTTTAGTCTGCTAAAACTTGTTTTCAATATTAGCACAGAGTTTTTTGATTTTCAAGAGGTTTTATTCAAATTGTCACACATTTTAGCTTTTCATCAAAACAAGATATTTTCAACCTATCGGTTTTGTGTACTTTCACTAATTTCTCCCTGAACTGTGCTTAATGCCTGATCCAGCTGATTATCTGCTTTTGGATTTTCTTCATCATACTGATATTCCACTTCCACATCCGGCTCAACACCTTTTCCATTGATGCTTCTTCCATTTGGGGTATAATACTCAGCAATCGTCACTTTCAGACAGGTTCCATCTCCCAGATCCATCAATTGCTGCACAACACCTTTTCCATACGTTGTCACTCCGACAATCTTCGCTGTTCCATAATCCTGTACTGCACCGCTGAAGATTTCAGATGCGCTGGCACTGTACTGGTTTACAAGAACTGCCATTGGTTTCTTAAATTCATGAGTTCCGTCACAAGTGATTTCGTCTGTCTTTCCATTCTTGTCCTTTGTTGATACAATTGTACCTTCCGGAAGAAGCAGACGCAGCATATTCGTAACTGTATCAAGACTTCCCCCCGGGTTGTTTCTCAGGTCGACAATAAGACCCTGCATTCCCTGCTTTTCAAGATCGTCCAACGCTTCTTTAAACTGGTCATAAGTTACTGTATCAAACTCAGACACTCTGATATAGCCAATCTGGTTCTCCTTCATCTCATACGAAACTGTCTTCACTTCGATCGTATCTCGTGTGGCAGTCAGTTCCAGTTCTTCTCCGTCTCTGAGAACTGTAATCTTTACATCTGTTCCCTTTTCCCCTTTGATCCAGGACACCACCGTATCAAGCTGCTCATCACCAACCTCGTGGTCATCGATTTTCTCCAGGATATCTCCTGCTTTCAGTCCTGCTTTCTCTGCCGGAGAGTCTTCATAGACATTTACAATTGTCGCATAGCCCGTATCCGCATCTTTTGTCAGCGTTGCACCCACACCTGAAAATGTTCCGCTTGTTGATTCCATCAGAGCTTTCGTCTCATCTTCATCATAATAAACAGTGTACTTATCTCCCAGTGCACTCGTATATCCGGAATAAATTCCTTCTGCCAGCTGATCTGTATCAATTTCATCTTCATACAGATAATATTTATCAATCAAAGCATTCAGCTTATTCAGTTTTTTTGATACCTCTTTTTCTGTCACTTTACCGGATGCATAACTGCCGGCTGTGTTTGTAATGACCCTGAATCCCCCAAGGAGAAGCAGGCTGACAAGAACTGTTGCAAGAATTCCGGTAACAATCCCGGCTCCATATCCCTTTTTCTTTTTCTGTTCCATTGTCTGTCCCTTTCGCTGTTATTTAAAGAAAAGGACAAAGCAGAATCTTCCACTTTGTCCCCCTTTATTCTTTGAATCACTTTCATGTAAACATGAAAGGAAGATTTTGAATCCCTTTGTCTTACATATAATTATTCGGATTCACTGGTGTTCCGTTAAGCTCCACCTGGAAATGTAGATGTGCTCCGGTTGAATATCCTGTAGAACCAACATATCCAATCTGTTGTCCTTTTGCTACTCTCTGACCGGCACTCACACAAATTGAGCTGTGATGCATATACTTTGTCACCAATCCATTTCCATGGCTTATAACAACCCAGTTTCCCGCACTGTTGCTCCAGCCTGCCGTAATAACTGTTCCGGCTGCTGCTGCATATGTAGGTGTTCCTGTCGGTGCAGCATAATCATTTCCTTTATGTGGTCTTGAGTCAAAAGAACGAACCTCACCAAAATAACTGGACTGGTATGTCATTCCCGGACATGGATGTGTAAAATATCCACTTCCGCTCACCACGTTTCCGCTGGAAGCCGGTCTGGAACTACTGCTTCCATTACTACTGCTGCTTCCGCTATTGTTCTTCTTTGCCGCCGCAGCAGCTGCAGCAGCTGCGGCTGCTGCCTGCTCTTCCTGAAGACGTTTTGCTTCTTCTGCCTTCGCCTTAAGATCTGCAAGAAGGTTCGCATTATCTGTAATCTGATCCTGAATCTCAGCAATCTGTGCTTCCTTGCTGCTGATCAGTGTCTGCGCCTCTGTCTGCTGACTCACTAGACTGCTCTGCAATGTATTGAGTTTTTCATACTCATCCTGCAGTTTTGCTTCTTTCTCTTCTACAGCCTTTACTGTATCCTGAAAAGCTGTAAGCATATCTCTGTCATAAGAAGAGAGCTTCGATACATACTCTGCCTTATTAAGAAGATCACCAATATTACTACTGGACATCAGTATCTCAAGGAACTGGGTATTACCACCCTCATACATGAATTTGATTCTCTTCTTCATGCTGTTATACTGATCATCCTCATCAACCTTCGCCTGTACAAGCTCTTCCTCAGCTGTTGAAATTTCAGTTTCCTTAGCGCTTAATTCTTCCTGCGTCTTGTTCATCTGGTCAATGATGGAATTAAGTTTCGCAGCAAGTGTATCTTTTTCAGCCTCAGCTGCACTCTTCTGTGATTGCAGCTCATCTGCTTTTTTCTGCGCTTCATCAATTGTCACAGCACCGGAAGTAATTGTCATTGACAGCATCATTCCGACTGACAGAACCAATGCTGTCACCTTTCTCATCCGTCTTTTCATAGGTATCTCCTATTACACTCTTAAGTGCTTACGAACAGTGAAGTAACTTCCGAGGAATCCAATTCCAATTCCCATTACCAGCCCAATCGGCAGCAAATAGATATATACATTTCCAACCGGAAGGAATGTAATGATATTCTTCAGAATACTAAACTTCTCCATAATATATACTACAGCCTTGTCATAAAGGAAATATAACAGAGCAAGCGGAATAACTGCACCGAATAATCCGATGATCAGACCTTCGATCACGAATGGTGATCTTACAACAAAGTCTTTCGCTCCGATATATTTCATGATTGCAATCTCTTCTTTTCTGACTGTAATACCTGTTGTTACCGTATTACTGATCAGGAAGATTGATACTCCGAGAAGAATTGCGATAATCGCAATTGAAACATATGCAACAAGCATATTCACACTGGAAAGTGTGTTCGCTACAACATCTGACTTATTGACCTGTCTGACTCCGTCCAGACTCTGTGCAAATTTAACCAGATCCTGCTGCGTAGCTGAAAGAGACTTACTCTTCGCGATCAGATCCTTATTATCACCTTTTACCGTCTTCATGTAGACTTCATAGTTATCCGAACCTGCCAGCGGGTTATCATCCTTAAAACCTTCTGCAAGTTCCGGGTTGTCTCCAAAATACTCTTTCTGGAATTCTGCCCATGCATCATCTGCTGACACATACTTCACTTCTGAAACATCATCACGGGACTCAAGCTGTTCGCCAATCTCTTTCTTCTGTTCCTCTGTTGCGTCATCATTAAAGAAGACGGTGATTGCAACACCTTCTTCTGCGCTTTTAATAATATACTGGAAGTTAACAAGTATCGAGAAAAACAATCCAAACAGGAAAATACATGCTGACATCGTCGCTATGGATGCGAGTGAAAACATCTTGTTTCTCCAGATATTCTTAACGCCCTGCTTTCCAACGTATCCAAATGTACTAATCCTCATTTATATACCCACCTTTTTTCTCATCACTGACGATTACGCCCTGCTTCATAGTAATGACGCGCTCGTTCATTTCGTTTACGATCTCCTGGTTATGTGTAACAACAAGTACTGTTGTTCCACGCTCATTCGCCTCTTTCAGCAGACTCATGATCTCCCATGAGTTTGTCGGGTCGAGGTTTCCTGTCGGCTCATCCGCCAGCAGAATGGCAGGTTCATTTACAATTGCTCTTGCAATCGCTACACGCTGCTGCTCTCCACCTGAAAGTTCCTTCGGGAATGACTTGTACTTCTGTGCAAGTCCAACCAGTGACAGAGCCGCCGGTACCTTCTTCTTGATTACACGGGTCGGTGTCTCAGTCACGCGCAATGCGAATGCAATATTCTCATAAATACTACGATCTTTCAAAAGACGGAAATCCTGGAATACAACTCCAAGTCCTCTTCTGTATTTAGCAATGTTTCTGTGTTTCATACGGTTCAAATTCTGGCCGTTGACGATAATTGTACCCTCGGTCGGATTCAACTCTTTCATGATCAATTTGATCAATGTAGACTTACCTGATCCACTGTCACCAACGATGAATACAAATTCTCCGCGCTCAATCTTCACGGAAACTCCATTCAAGGCTGCGTGACCTTTGGAATACTCCTTCGTCACATTCCTTAATTCAATCATATGTTCCTCCTAAAACTTATCTATACTCCTACGGTTCTAGTACTCTAATGTCTCCATATACTTCATATACTTTACTACCATTAAGGCAATCTTGAAAGTAATGGCATCCTCAAACACACGCAGATCCAGACCGGTACTCTTCTGAAGCTTATCTAGTCTGTATACCAGTGTATTTCTGTGGATATAGAGCTGTCTGGATGTCTCTGATACATTAAGGCTGTTCTCAAAGAACTTATTGATCGTTGTCAATGTCTCTTCATCAAAGTCATCCGGAGATTTTGCTTCGAAAATCTCTTTGATAAACATCTTACAAAGTGGCAGCGGCAACTGATAGATCAGACGACCGATTCCAAGTGTTGTATAAGCAACGATATCCTTCTCATCAAAGAAAATCTTACCTACATCAAGTGCAAGCTTCGCCTCTTTGTATGACTTGGATACTTCCTTGATATCACTTACGATGGTTCCATATGCAATATGGATCTGCTCGTCGCCTCCCTCTGCCTGGAGCGTATCCAGCATCTCTTTCGCCATCTTCTCAAGTTCCTTATTGCCGTCCTTATCTGAGAGTTCTTTCACAACAATAATATTCTTCTCATCAACAGCTGTGATAAAGTCTCTTGACTTTCCTCCCAGAAGATTTCTCACATTATCAAGTGCAGCACTGTCTTTCTCGTGCGATGTTTCAATAATAAAGATAACACGTTTTACTTCTGTGTCAATATGTAATTTCTTTGCACGATTGTAAATATCAACCAAAAGAAGGTTGTCCAAAAGAAGATTTTTGATAAAGTTATCTTTGTCAAAACGCTCCTTATAAGCTACAAGCAGACTCTGGATCTGAAATGCCGCAATCTTACCAAGCATATACACATCTTCTGTCTCGCCATCTGCAAGCAAAACATATTCCAAACGCTGTTCATCAAAGATCTTAAAGAACTGGCATCCCTGGATCACCTGGCTGTCTGCCGGTGATTCAACAAAAGAAAGAACCGCTTCCCCACAATCCTTTGCCATATCAAATGTTGCTGCAAGTTCTTTTCCTTCTGTGTCGAGTACACAGAAATCAACCCTTGATATTCCCTTTAATCCTTCAATAGTGTTTTGAAGTATCTGATTCGAAATCATCCTTTTTTCCTCCACTCTGTACGATGTATTGCTGGTCACAGCAAACTGTAAGTAGTAACACGCATGTGCATATTCCACAATTTTTTCGTATGCATTATTTATCTGCACACATACTCTTATATTATATTAAGGCAAAACAGCAAAAAAAGAAAGAGGAAATCCATCTTTTTTATGCATTTCTTCGTCGAATCCATGAAATATTCACATTTTTATCTTTTAGCATTCTTCACAAAAACTAATTCTGTTTCTCTACTTTATAGCGAAATACTTTCTTTACTAACATTCTCTTTATTCTGCTCGTCATTTTTCTGTCATCAAAACTGCGCATCAGAACTGATCCACAGCCAATCCAGACTCTTGTGTCGATCAATGCCCTGTTCTGTTCAATAAAATCTTCCTGCACCGGCGATGGAAGGACTGATAAAATACAATCTGCCTCTGAGCCGTTGACTGCATTCACAATTCCATGGATTCGGTCTGCATCCGTCAGCTCTCCGTCTTCCGGATGGATCACGGCATCTCCTACCACACGAATCCCCTGATTATACCTTGCAAGAGCTTCTTCTGCTTTCACAAGTTCCTCCTGACTTGCTGCCAGGAGATAAATCTTATGATGATTCTTCTGCAAATATTTCAAAAACATTCTTAAGAATAATTTATCATCTGTCTCCCGCAGCAATCTTGCATCGTCCGTCTTCGCTGCCTCAAGAATCTCTACACTTCCCGGAAGGACCAGATCCTGCATAGAAACCTTTTTTTTCCATTCCGGATTTTCATGTTCTTTCATCAGAGATTCCATCGATACAAGTTCAATGGTATTGACGGAATCGTCTTTCATGAATCCGATTGCCTGCATCATTGCTTCTTTTGCCTTGATACAGGAAATCTCCACATCAAATATTGAAATTTTTTCTGTCATTTATGCCACCAAAGTTATCACTTTCCAAAAACTCTGCGAATTCTAACGCAAAATAATTTCTCCCCATTCTGTCTATTTTACCAAATTTATCCTTATTTGTCAAAAGCTGTGTCATTCAAAATTTTACTTTTGTTTATCTTTCATCATTTTTATCCGCAATTTTTGTCTGTTTTTTTATCTCTCGTCTTCTTCCGGTGACCATTCCGCCAATCCGTCCTGTCTCTTTTGATGTTAATGACTTCCACCCATCCTGCATCACGCGATCTAAAAGGCCTAATTCTTCTGCTATCTCATACTTCAGCTTTTCTTCCGGTTCAAGTTTAGTAAGATTGATCGTCTTTTTCTTTTTTCTTCCCATACTTCTTTCTGCTGCTGACAGCATCCTCCTTTTCAGAAGTATTTGCAGAAAAAAAATTTTTATTCGTCACTCACCTGAATCGCACCAAGAATCTCTCCGATCGGAGCCGATATTGCAAGCTCTGCCCGGACACTTCTGGCTGTTTCTGATTTATTGATCACAACAAGGTGTTTTCCGTGAAAATAATCAATAAAACCGGCTGCCGGATAAACAACAAGGGAAGTACCTCCGATGATCATCATGTCGGCTGATGAAATTGCTTCGACTGCCCCTTGGATCGTCTTCTGGTCAAGTCCCTCTTCATAAAGTACTACGTCCGGCTTAATCATCCCACCGCAACTGCATCTCGGAATTCCTTCTGAATTCTTCACATATTCCGCATCATAGAACTTCCCACATTTCATACAGTAATTTCTGTGGATGCTTCCATGAAGTTCATAGACGTTTCTACTTCCTGCCGCCTGATGCAGTCCGTCAATATTCTGTGTCACAACAGCCTGCAATTTTCCTGTCTGCTCCAATTCTGCCAGTTTCAGATGGGCAGCATTTGGCTTCGCATCCAAAATCATCATCTTCTCTTTATAAAACTCATAGAATGCTTCCGGATATTTCATAAAAAAGCTATGACTGACCACCTGTTCCGGTGAATACTTATATTTCTGATGATAAATTCCTGTTGCACTTCGAAAATCCGGAATATTACTTTCTGTTGATACACCGGCTCCTCCGAAAAACACGATCCGGTTACTCTCATCAATCATTGCCTGCAGCTGCTCAATCTCTTTCTCGTACATCTTGCATCCTCCTTTTTCAAACCGCACTTTCCAGCTTCCTGTCACTTTAAGGCACACTGCCTTCTGCACCGGTGAAATGTTTACAAGGACTGTCCTAATATATTAAAAAGACAGGTCCGTCCTTCACCTGCATTCAGCTGTGTCTGACTCCCTGTCTTTTCTTAAGTAAACCTGTTCCCGGTACATCCGGAAAGCGATCTTATATCTTTTATTTATATCTTACAGATCGATTTTTCCTGTTGTATCTCCATTAACAACATAATATGCTGCTGACTCTTCCGGTTTCAGATAAATCTTAACATCTTTCATGTCTCCGACTTTATTCTTCAAATCCTTTGTCCATACATCTTTGACTTTCTTAAGAATCTCTTTCTCTGTATACTCTTTACCAGAGAACTGAAGGAAGAATTCTGTCTTCAGCTCAGCTTTCTTTGTAGTCTTGGCTGCTGTCTTCTTAGCTGCTTTCTTTACAGTCTTCACAGCCTTTTCAGCTGTATCTTCTGCTTTTGCTGCAACCTTCTTAGCTGCCTTCTTCACTGTCTCTTTTACTTCTTCTGCCTGAACTTCTGGTGTATCTACCAGCACTGCTGCCTTTGTTTCAAGTTTCTTTGTTTTGTCTTTCTTTGTCTCGATTGCTTTCGCAGCTGCTGTCTCTTTCTTCTCTGCCTTTACTGTTGCTGTTTCAGCTTTTGTTGTTGAAGATGTCTTCTTTGTTACCATACTTGTTTCCCTCCTAAAATATACACCCAAGTATATTGGCACTACCTCATTACAATGTGATTCTGAACGCGAAATAATGACATGGACTTTTGTCCGTAATGATAAATTATTCACGATACGGATTATTGTAACTCATTTTTGACAAAACGTCAAATTTTCCTTGATAATTATCATTTTATTCCTCTGAAGAATAGCCCCTGAAAAATTCTGAAAGTCCGTCCAATGTCTTCATAAGAACCGGAATCTCTTTTTCGTCCAGTCTGTTCAGCACAGCATTTGTCATCTCCCTGTGAAACTCCTCGTGATGATAGTAAGCCTTCTCCCCTTTTTCTGTCAGCCAGATATATACCACTCTTCGATCTTCTTCACCGCGGGCACGCATTACATACTTCTTGTTTACCAGCCCATTCACCGCTGTGGTCAGAGAACCTGCCGTAATCTTCATCTTCTTTGCCACTACAGACATTGTTGTCTTTCCTGAAACACCGATTGCTTCTATTATATGCATATCGTTGTTTGTGATGTCTTTAAACTCCTCTGTAATGATCGCCTTTTTCTCCAGCTCCCAGATTTCATTAAATAAATGTACCAGAATGTCATTGATGGTATTATACGCATCCACCTTTTTTCCTCCTCGTCTTCTACTGTTCTCTGATCTCTTCAAACAGCTCTTCTCTATTCAATCTTCCGGGATCACTTTCATTCTGGTCTGCTATCTTAATTCAGACAATACCATGTTTTCTATCTCTTACATTCGACGAAATCTGTCGTATCTTCTATCTGTCAGTTGTTTTTCTGAAAGGCTTCCATATTGTTCAAGGAAATGTTCCATCTTCTCTTCCAGTTCACAGAGCACAGGAACCATCGTATCTTCCCGGTACACTTCAGGCTCGCAAATTATTTCTTCGATCACCTTAAGTTCCTTAAGATCTGCTGCTGTCAGACGCATCACTCCTGCCGCCTCTGACGCTCTCTTGCTGTCTTTCCACAAAATGCTTGCAAACCCTTCCGGTGAAAGTACTGAATACACTGCATTCTCCATCATCCACACTTCATCTGCAACTGCAAGTGCAAGCGCACCGCCGCTTCCACCTTCTCCGATTACAATTGAAAGAACCGGCACTTTCAAAGCTGACATCTCATACAGATTCCGGGCAATTGCCTCGCCCTGTCCACGCTCTTCTGCCTCCATTCCGCAGAAAGCCCCCGGAGTATCTACAAAACAGATGACCGGACGCTGGAACTTCTCTGCCTGTTTCATCAGACGCAGTGCTTTTCTGTAACCTTCCGGAGACGGCATTGCAAAATTCCGTTCCAGATTTTCTTTCGTTGTCTTTCCTTTGCACTGGGCGATCACAGTAACTGCTTTTCCATGAAAATACGCAATTCCGCCTACTACTGCCGGATCATCCTTATAATATCTGTCTCCATGTAATTCTACAAAATCTGTAAACAATCTGTCAATATAATCCTTACCGACCGGGCGTTCTTTTTCCCTGGATTTCAGAACACGCTCCCAGTCTGACACATTTTCTTTTACTGCAGATATGTTTTTTCTGTTCTCTTTTTTCTTTTCCGGACAGTCTTCTTTCTTTTCATCTGTAACCGTATGCATTTTCAGAATCTGTCCCAGTACTTCCTTCATCTCATCCCTGGTTACGATCCGATCAACAAATCCATGCTCAAGAAGAAATTCTGCTCTCTGAAATCCTTCCGGCAATTTCTGTCCGATCGTCTGCTCGATCACACGCGGACCGGCGAATCCGATCAAAGCTCCCGGTTCTGCAAGAATGATATCTCCAAGCATAGCAAAACTTGCTGTGACACCTCCCGTAGTTGGATCAGTCAATACCGGAATATAAAGAAAGCCTGCATCACTGTGGCGTTTCAGTGCCGCTGAAGTCTTTGCCATCTGCATCAGGGAAATGATTCCCTCCTGCATACGTGCGCCTCCGGAACAGGTAAATAGAACAACAGGAAGCCTCTCCTCTGTTGCACGCTCGACTGCACGGGTAATCTTTTCTCCTACCGCATGTCCCATACTGGCCATCATAAATCTTCCGTCACAGACCCCGATCACAACCGGATATCCACAGATTGTTGCTTTTCCTGTAATAACCGCTTCATCAAGCCCTGTCTTTACTCTTAAAGCTTCGACTTTTTCTGTATACCCCCGGAAATCCAACGGATTCTCCGGTCTTTCCCCTTCATCGATCTTTGCATCCCATTCTTCAAAAGAGCCTGCGTCTGTCACAAGCTCAATTCTCTTATATGCCGGAATACGAAAGTATCCATGACATTTAGGACAAATATATTTTCCGTTGATTACTTCATCTGTTAAGATTGCCGCACCGCATTTATTACATTTTTTCAAGATTCCTTCCGGTGCTTCCGGCTTTCTTCTGTTTCGTGAATGAATCGATGTGATCTTCTCTCCGGTCTTTTTAAACATATTATGCAGTCTCATTCATCATTCCTCCGATAAACTCCACATCAATATCTCCAGATATGAATTTTTTATGATTCAAAATCTCATACTGATAATCAATATTTGTATCCACACCTTCAATAATAACTTCGCCAAGTGCGCTTCTCATTTTACGGATAGCCTCTTCTCTGTCGTCAGCATGTACGATCAGTTTCGCAAGCATGGAATCATAATAAGGCGGAACTTCATATCCTGTGTAAATCGCACTGTCTACACGTACGCCTTCACCACCCGGGAAATGTACATCTGTGATTTTTCCAGGAGACGGGCGGAAATTCTTTTCCGGGTTCTCTGCATTGATCCTGCATTCGATCGCGTGACCTGTGATCTTGATGTCTTTCTGCTGAAGTTTTAGTCTCTGTCCGTCTGCAATCTTAATCTGCTCTTTGATCAGATCGATTCCTGTCACCCATTCTGTCACCGGATGTTCTACCTGGATTCTTGTATTCATTTCCATAAAGTAAAAGGCTCCACTCTTTTCTAAGAGAAATTCAATCGTTCCGGCATTCGTATAATGAGCTGCCTTCGCCGCTTTCACAGCCGCTTCTCCCATCTTCTGTCTCAATTTTGGAGTCAGTGCTTCTGATGGAGATTCCTCGATCATCTTCTGATGATTTCTCTGAATGGAACAGTCTCTTTCTCCAAGATGGACCACATTTCCATACTTATCTGCAAGAATCTGGAATTCTATATGACGCGGATGTTCTACAAAGTGTTCCAGATACATTGTTCCGTCTCCGAATGCCATCTGCGCTTCTTTCTGTGCTGTCTGGAAACTTGCCTGGAACTCGTCCGGTGTCTGTGCGACACGCATTCCCTTTCCCCCACCGCCAAGTGCTGCCTTAACGATGACTGGATAACCGATCTCACCAGCGATCTTCTCGCCTTCTTCTACGGTATACACCGGCTCCTTGCTTCCCGGAATAACCGGAACACCTGCTGCCACCATCGTATTTCTTGCAACGGATTTATTTCCAAGAGCACTGATTACCTTTGAATCTGGTCCGATATATGTGATCTTGCACTGTTCACACAGTTCTGCAAATTTGCTGTTTTCAGAAAGGAATCCGAATCCCGGATGGATTGCATCTGCTCCAGACACAAGTGTCGCACTGATGATATTCTGCATATTCAGATAACTTTCTGCGGATGGAGCAGGACCTATACAGACTGCTTCATCTGCGAGCTGGGTATGCAGCGCATCTTTATCTGCCTCAGAGTAAACAGCAACCGTACGGATTCCCATTTCTCTGCAGGCGCGAATCACCCGGACTGCAATCTCCCCTCTGTTCGCAATTAAAATCTTCTCTATCATTTCTTCTGCTCCTGATTTTTTTATTCTCCAACCATAAATGTAAGTTCTGCCGTAACAACGACCTTTCCGTCAACGGTTGCCACAGCTTCTCCTACGCCTACCGGTCCTTTTCTTTTAATAATCTTTGTCTCTAATTTCAACTGATCTCCCGGAAATACCATTCCTTTGAAGCGACATTTTTGTACACCACCGAAGAATGCGATCTTTCCCTGATTCTCCGGTACACTTAAGATTGCCACAGCTCCTGTCTGAGCAAGCGCCTCAAGGATCAGAACTCCCGGCATTACTGCTTTCTGTGGGAAATGTCCACGGAAGAAATCTTCATGATAAGAAACACCCTTGTATCCAATTGCATATTCTCCCGGAACATAATCTTCAATCTTATCAATCAAAAGAAATGGATGTCTGTGCGGAATGATTTCCTGAATCTGTTCTACATTTAAACTATTCATATCTGAATCCCTTTCTTAAACAATTCTAAAAAGCGGCTGGCCGTATTCTACCGGTTCTCCGTTTTCCACAAGAACTTCTGCAACTGTACCGGCACATTCACTCTCAATCTCATTCATAAGTTTCATCGCTTCTACGATTCCGACAACCTGTCCGACTCCGACCTTGTCACCAACCTTGACAAAACTCGGTGCATCCTCTGCCGGTGCAGCGTAGAAAGTTCCAACCAAAGGTGAAATGATCAGCTTGCCTTCTGGTTCTTTTTCAAGATTTTCTTCCGGATCTGCATTCTCAGAACTTCCGGATACAGCCATGTTCTGTGGAAGAACAGTTGCCTGGAAATCACCACCGGAAATTCCTTTCAGCGGAATAGAAGCCGCATTCTGAACGATTTCTACCTTCTGCTGTTCCTTTTTCAGATTCAGCTTTGTTCCATTTTCTTCATATTTAAATTCTGTGAGCGTAGAAGCCGATACAGCTTCGATCAGCTTTAATATTTCTTCCATCTTCATCTTCGCTTCTCCTTACTCTTCGAAACGTTTTACAAGAAGAGACACATTGTGTCCACCAAAACCAAGAGAATTAGAAATTACACAGTTCACTTCTTTCTCTACCGGTGCACCTACTGCATAGTTTAATCCACATTCAGGATCTACATTCTTTGTACCAACTGTCTGATGGATAAAATTATCCAGAATACTCTTTACGCAGACAACAAATTCTACTGCCCCTGCTGCTCCAAGAAGATGACCGATCATAGATTTTGTTGAGTTGACAACAACATTTTCGGCCGCATCTCCTAATGCATAATAGATTGCGCGTGTCTCAAAGAGGTCATTGTGATGTGTACTTGTTCCATGAGCATTGATATAATCTACCTCATCCGGTGTCACACCTGCCTCTTTCATTGCAAGTTTCATCGCCATTCCGGCTCCTTCTCCATTTTCTGCCGGAGATGTAATATGATAAGCATCTCCTGTAGAGCCATATCCTGCGAGTTCTGCGTAAATTTTCGCACCTCTCGCTTTTGCGTGTTCAAGTTCTTCCAGAACTACGATTCCGGCTCCTTCTCCGAGGACAAATCCATCCCTGTCCTGATCAAACGGGCGGGAAGCTGTCATCGGATCTTCATTTGTAGACAGTGCTGTCAACGCAGTAAATCCTGCAATTCCGGTCGGACAGATACAGCTCTCTGTCCCCCCTGCAACACAGACATCCAAGTCACCATACTGAATCGCACGGAGTGCATCTCCGATACTGTTAGATCCTGATGCACATGCTGTCACGACATCTGTACATTTTCCTTTCAGGCCAAGCTGAATGGATACATTTCCTGCTGCCATATTGGAAATCATCAGCGGAACCATCAGTGGATTTACACGCGCTGGTCCTTTTGTCTGGATCTTGTCATAATTCTGCTCTACACAGCTAAGACTTCCAATACCTGAACCGATGATTGTTCCCACACGGTAAGGATCTTCCTGCTCCATATCAAGTCCCGCATCCGCAAATGCTTCCTTTGCTGCTGCAACCGCATACTGGGAGAACAATTCCATTCTCTTTGCTGCCTTGAAATCCATTCGTTCTTTTCCAACGAAATTTTTCACTTCTGCTGCCAGCTTAACCTTATAATCTGTTGTATCGAATTTTGTGATCGGACCAATTCCAACTTTACCTGTTTTGATTCCGTTCCAGAATTCTTCTACTGTATTTCCAATCGGTGTCACCGCACCCATTCCGGTTACAACAACTCGTCTCTTCATTTTCCTACTCCTTCTATTCTTACATCGCCATTCCGCCGTCGACATGCAGCGTCTGGCCTGTGATATAACGTGCTTCATCAGAAGCAAGAAATGCCGCCGCATTCGCAATATCTTCTGTCTCTCCAAACTTTCCAAGAGGGATCTGGGCTGTTGCTCCTTCTTTCACCTTCTCTGAAAGTACTTCTGTCATCTCTGTGTTAATAAATCCCGGAGCGATCGCATTTACGGTAATTCCTCTGGAAGCCAGTTCTCTTGCCGCACTCTTTGTAAGTCCGATCACACCAGCCTTTGATGCGGAATAATTAGCCTGTCCTGCATTTCCAAGAACTCCTGATACAGAAGACAGGTTAATAATTCTTCCGGATCTCTGACGCAGCATCTGTCTTGAGACTGCACGGATACAATGAAAAGTTCCTTTCAGATTCGTATCGATCACAGCATCAAAATCCTCTTCTGCCATCTTCATAAGCAGTCCGTCTCTTGTAATTCCTGCGTTGTTCACAAGGATATCTATTCTTCCGAATTCTTTAATGATTGTCTGAAACATCTCATCACAAGATGCTGCGTCTGCCACATCACACTGCATGATCTGTGCTGTTCCGCCTGCAGATTCAATCTCTGTTTTCACTTCCTGCGCGCGCTCTTTCGATCCATTATAATTGATCACTACTGCTGCGCCCTCCTGTGCCAGACGCAGCGCGATCGCTCTTCCGATTCCTCTGGAAGCACCTGTCACTACCGCAACTTTCCCTGTCAGTCTGTCTAACATAATTCATTTACCACCTTATCTACGTCTTCCCAGGTTCCGACGTTATACACTTTCACCCCACGGTTTATCTTTCTCAAGAAACCAGCCAGTGTTCTTCCAGGCCCGATCTCGACAAATGTATCTACACCGTCCGCGATCAGAAGTTCCATACTCTGCTGCCAGCGTACGGAAGATGCCACCTGACGCGCAAGCAGTTCTTTTGTCTTTGTAATATCAGTTACATATTCTGCTGTCACATTCGTCACGTATGGGATCTGGAGATCAGAAAAATCTACCTGTTCCAGTTCTTTTCCAAGTTCTTCTCCGGCCTGCTCCAGGAGAGAAGAATGGAACGGTCCACTGACATTAAGCGGAAGGACTCTCTTTGCTCCGGCTTCCTTCAGTGCATCTGCTGCCTGTTCCACATCTTCCTTCCATCCTGTAATCACAATCTGTCCCGGACAATTGTAGTTGGCGATCATTACACCACTTCGATCTGCCAGCACTTCCTCAATCTTTCCGGCATCCAGTCCGAGAACCGCTGCCATGGCTCCCTGACCACCCGGTACTGCATTCTGCATCAGAATACCGCGTTTTCTTACTGTTGTGATTGCATTTTCTGTGCTCATGCCTCCTGCTGAAGCAATCGCACAATATTCACCCAGGCTTAAGCCTGCTGTGACATCCGGGGCGAGTCCCCGTTCTCTTAATACCTTCTCCATTGCCATACAGACAGTCACAAGTGCTGCCTGTGTATATTCTGTCTGATCCAAAAGATCATTTTCTTCAAAACAGAGTGCTTTCATATCCAGTCCAAGCAGTTCACTTGCACGGTCAATCACCTCTGCTGCCGTCTTACTGTTTTCATAGAAATCTTTTCCCATTCCGGCTTTCTGTGCTCCCTGTCCCGGGAAAATAAATGCGATCTTACTCATAGAATCCTTTTCCTCCGATCAGTTCATCTGTCTGTGAGACCAGCTTCTGGATCACTTCCTGACAGGTAAGCTTCTCCTTGATCATACCTGCGATCTGCCCTGCCATCACGCTTCCGCTCTGAACATCTCCATCAACAACAGCTCTCCTGAGTCCTCCTAGTGTCAGATGTTCAAGTTCTTCGAATGTTGCTCCTGCCTGTTCTTTCTCAAGATACTCTTTCGTCATTTTATTACGAAGGGCACGAACCGGATGACCTGTAGATCTTCCTGTCACACGAGAATCAATATCCCTTGCTTTCAAAATGCATTCTTTATAATTCTCATGCACCTGTGCTTCTTCTGTCACAACAAAACGTGTTCCGATCTGGACACCCTCTGCTCCGAGCATAAATGCCGCTGCAATTCCTCTTCCATCTGCAATTCCTCCGGCTGCGATCACCGGGATTTCAACTGCATCTACAACCTGCGGAACGAGAACCATCGTTGTATTCTCACCGATGTGTCCGCCTGCTTCTGTTCCTTCTGCCACCAGAGCATCTGCTCCACAACGCTGCATTCTCTTCGCCATCGCTACAGAAGCAACTACAGGGATCACTTTGATTCCGTCTTCCTTCCACATCTTTACATATTTTTCCGGAGATCCTGCACCGGTCGTGACAACTGCTACACCTTCTTCGACAGCCACCTTTGCAACTTCATCTGCATAAGGACTGATCATCATAATATTGATTCCAAACGGCTTATCTGTCAGCTTCTTTGCCTCACGGATCTGTTCTCTGACCCACTCGGCCGGTGCACTTGCTGTTCCGATCAGTCCAAGTCCACCGGCATTTGAAACTGCTGCCGCCAGATGATATTCTGCAACCCATGCCATACCGCCCTGAATGATCGGGTACTCAATTCCAAGTAATTCTGTTATTCTCGTTCTCATAAGAACTCCCTTCTTGATCACTTCTCTATCAACGGTTCTCTCGGATTGGCTGCCGAAAAGGAACCGGAATGCTTCGTTTTCTACTTGTTCTATACTTCTACTTGTGTGATTCGATATATTTTACAACGTCCCCCACTGTTGTGATCTGCTCTAGATCTTCAGATGGGATCTCTACTTCAAAAGCTTCCTCAAATGCCATTACCATCTCAAAAAGATCCAGGGAATCTGCTCCAAGATCCTCTTTGAAAGATGTTGTCTCACTTAATGTGCTTTCCTCTACGTTTAATGACTCTGCTACGATTTCTTTTACTTTTTCTAACATGATTTTGTTTTCCTTTCTTGAATTTACCATTCCATCAGGCATCCTGCCCATGTAAGTCCTGCCCCGAATCCGGCAAGTATAATTTTCTGACCTCTTTTCAGCTTTCCATCCCGATTCATTTCATTTAAAAGGATTGGAACTGACGCCGCCGACGTATTCGCATATTCACCAAGATTCATTGGGAACCTCTCAATTTCTACGCCAACTCTCTTTGCAGCCGCTTCAATGATTCTTCTGTTTGCCTGATGCAAAACAAAGTAATCCACATCTTCTCTTGAAACATCTGCTTTTTTCAACATTTCTTCGATGATTTCCGGTACTTTTCTCACAGCGAACTTAAAAACTGCCTGTCCATCCATCCGAATTACCGGCGTTTCTTCTGTTCCATATTGTAAGGTCAATGCCTCTCCCTTGTCTCCTGCCGAATGTGCCATGGCCGTGTAGACTGCTTCTGCACTTTCACTTTCTTCTCCCCGGAGAACCACTGCACCTGCACCGTCTCCGAATAAAATGCAAGTTCCACGGTCTTTCCAGTCTACAATTCTGCTCATCTTCTCTGCACCGATCACCAGTGCAGTCTTAACAAGACCCGAACGGATATAAGACTGCGCCGTATTCAATGCGAGAATAAATCCCGAACAGGCTGCATTCAGGTCGTATCCCCATGCATGAACTGCACCGATTGCTTTCTGCACTTCACAGGAAGTATTCGGAAATACTGTTTCTGAAGAAGACGTCGCTACAAGGATCAGGTCAATCTCTTCTGCTTTCAACCCGCTGTCTGCAAGAGCTTCTTCTGCTGCTTTTGCAGCCATAAAAGATACCGTCTCCTGTTTTGCGAGATGTCGGCTTTGAATTCCTGTGCGTTCCCGGATCCATTCATCACTTGTGTCGACCAGAGAGGACAATTCCACGTTGTCCATTCGATGGGACGGTATGTACGATCCTGTCCCGCATATTCTTCCTATCATATCTCTTCTCCAACTCTGTCAAAATAATTGTCACTCTTCACAGTATGATTCTTTCCAGATCTGAACCATAATTGTTTTGACTTTTAAATACTTTGACTATCAAAGTATATCATAAATAAAATAGATGTCAAGATAATTTTTAGACAGTTTTTCTCTTTTTGTCTATTAGTTGCTGGTCGCACATCGTGTGAACAGCAATGCATATTTTATTTGAATCTGTCTTTTCTGCGCAGTATAATAAAATAAACGTAACTGTTCAGAAAGGAAATTTGTCATGAAATACAAGAATATTGTTTTTGACTTTGGAAATGTCATCGGACGTTTCGATGGAAAAGCGATCCTCTCAGAATTCTGCCCACATGAAGAAGAACTGGATTATTTATCCGAAATCGTTTATAAACGCTGGGCAGAGCTTGACGCCGGCACACTTGATTATGATAGTTACATAAATGAAGTCATCGATCAGGTTCCGGAACATTTGAAGGACTGCATCCGCCGGTTTGCAAAAGAATGGCCACGCTGCACTACTTTACTTCCGGATACCATTACATTTATCCATGAATTAAAAGAGCGCAATATACCAATCTATCTGCTGTCTAATGCTCCAACCTATTTTGCAGAATACTATGAAGGAAGTGAACTTCTTTCTCAGTTTGACGGAATCTTATTTTCCGGACCGATCAGACTTGCAAAGCCGTCTCCTGAAATCTACAGTCATTTTCTCAGGAAATTTGATTTAAAGGCAGAAGAATGTTTCTTTATTGATGATCTTGAGCCAAACATCAATGCAGCAAAAGAAGCCGGAATGGGTGGACTTGTATTTACTGGCGATATCAATGAAGTAAAAAAAGCAATTGGTTTCTGATCCAATTGCTTTTTCTATTTGCTCCTGCCTTTATCCTCTATCGATTGAACGCTTTGAATTCTCTCTGTGCTTCACGCTTCTGATCTTTCTTTGCGATCGTCTCACGCTTGTCATATAATTTCTTACCTTTGGCAAGTCCAATCTCAATCTTTACAAGACTTCCACTGAAATAAACCTGCAGCGGAACAACTGTAATTCCCTGTTCTTTCATCTTACCAAATATTTTCAGTATCTCCTTCTTATGAAGAAGTAGCTTTCTCACGCGAAGCGGATCTTTGTTAAAGATATTCCCCTTCTCATAAGGACTGATATGCATACCATAGATATACATCTCCCCGTCTTCCACACGGATAAACGCTTCTTTGATACTACACTTTCCCATACGAAGAGACTTTACTTCTGTGCCATGCAGCACAAGTCCTGCTTCGTATTTCTCAAGAATAAAATAATCATGATATGCTTTTTTATTATTCGCAATAAGTTTTTTCTCTGTCTTTGCCATCTGATTCCAACCTCTAACTCATCTATTTTAACCGCACTCCTGCAAGTATTATGCCAGCTCGAAATTAATCGTCCGGAGCAGCTTATCTGCATCACTTACGCGGACACGCACCTTTTCACCAAGTTTATATGTCTTTCCTGTATGCTCTCCGACCATTTCATATGTCTGCTCTATAAAATTATAATGATCGTCCCGCAGATCCACGACATGGACAAGACCTTCCACTGTATTAGGAAGTTCTACATAGATTCCCCATTTTGTAACACCGGAAATGACACCTTCGTACTCTTCCCCAATATGCATGCGCATATACTCTGCTTTCTTCATCTTCACAACTTCACGTTCTGTCTCTTCTGCCAGTCGTTCTCTGTCACTACACTGTTTCGCTACTTCCGGGAGGATCTTGTCATAATGTTCTATACGATTCTCATTCAATCGTCCACGCAGATTCTCCTTAATGATTCTGTGAATCTGGAGATCCGGATAACGGCGGATCGGAGAAGTGAAATGTGTATAATACTTCGCTGCCAATCCAAAGTGTCCTGTATTCTCTGTTGTGTATTTTGCCTGACACATGGAGCGTAATGTAAGTCTGCTGATCAGAGCTTCTTCCGGGGTCCCTTCCACCTGACTAAGAAGTTTCTGAATCTCCTTTGGCTTTACTTCATCATGCACATGAATATGATAACCGAAATTATTGATAAATGTACTCAATTTCTTTATCTTCTCTTCGTCTGGAACTTCATGCGTTCTGTAGAGAAATGGAACCTCTCTCCAAAAATATTCTTCTGCCACCGTCTCATTGGCAAGAAGCATAAAATCTTCGATGATCTTCGTTGCACTGTTTCTCTCATAAGGTTTGATATTAATTGGTTTCCCCTTCTCATCCAATTCAATCTTTGTCTCCGGAAAATCAAAATCAATCGAACCTCTCTTGCCACGTCGTTCTCTGAGAATCGTTGAAAGTTCCTGCATCTTCTGAATCATCGGAACAAAATCCTCATCTTCTTTCAGTGCTTCTGGTTCTTCTGCCAGCACCTTAGATACACCTGTATAACTCATACGCTTATCTACCTGGATCACAGTCTCCGCGATCTGATGATCGATCACCTCGCCTTTCGGAGACACTGTCATAATGCAGGATAATGCCAGACGGTCTTCCCCTGCATTCAGAGAACAGATGCCATTCGACAACACATGTGGCAGCATCGGTATGACACGGTCAGCAAGATAAACACTCGTCCCACGCTTCAGTGCTTCTCGATCCAGGGCACTTTTCTCCTGTACATAATTGGTAACATCCGCAATATGAACACCCAGCTGATAATTCTCATCCTTCATTGTCAGAGAAACCGCATCATCCAGATCTTTCGCATCTTCACCGTCGATCGTAACCATCTGCCAGTCACGTAAATCCAATCTTCCGGCACAATCTGCTTCGGATACATCTTTTCCAACACGAACTGCCTGATTCAATACCTTCTCCGGAAATTCTGTAGGAAGATCATAATCCTTTACAATAGATAAAATATCTGCTCCCGGATCATTCACATGACCGATGATCTCAACAATCTTTCCTTCCGGTTTAGCATGTTCCTGTCCATAAGAGGTCAGTTCTACCACAACCTTATGACCGTCCATGGCACCCTTCTCTTTTCCGGCCGGAATATAAATATCCTTCAGATATCTCTGATTATCCGGACGTACAAATCCAAAACTCTTACTCTTCTCATACAATCCGACAATCTTCTTCACCTGATGCGACACGATTCTTACGATTTTTCCTTCTTTCCTCTTACCTCCCGGCGCACCTGTGATAATACATTCCACTTCATCTCCCTGGAATGCACCGTTCACATTCTCTCCCGGAATAAAGATATCCTCATCTTCACCCTCTACCATAACAAATCCAAATCCACGGATATTCGCCTGGAAGGTTCCTGTGATACGCTTTGCCTGACCTTTACTGTATTTCCCTCTTTTAGAAAGTGTAATCTTTCCTTCTTCAACGAGCGCATCCAACACTTCCTGAAGCTCTCTTCTCTGTTCTTTCGATACCTGAAGAACCGTCGCAATCTCTTTGACTTTCATTGGGATATAAAAATCATCACAAATAAAGTCATAAATCACTTTTTTTCTCTTTTCAAATGTCTGATCCATTCTGTTTCCTTTCATCTTTACTCAAAGTAAAAAAAGACATTCTATAGTCTTATTATAGAATGTCTTATACTTACTTCATCATCTGTTATTAATTAAAAACCTTAAGGTTCAGTACTACTGCAAGCACCAGGAAAAGAATAGCAAGAAACTTTGTAGACTTTACAAGTGCACCTTCCATAGAACGTCCCTTGTTCTGTCCCCAGTAAGTATCCGCCATACCGCCAATCGTTCCCAATCCAGCTGACTTTCCTTCCTGCAAAAGAATAATCGCTGATAATGCGATACAGTCTATAACAAAGATAATGTATAAAACAATCTTCAAAATGTCCATCTTCTATGACCTCCTACACACTGACGTAACAGCACACCTGTTAAACCATAAAAATATAGCTTCTTAAATCTTCTCATGCCATTACATGAATCTTAATTATTCTATCACAAGTATGGTTAATTTGCAAGTATTAAAAGATTCCAAATATCTTCTCACGGAATGAAACATATAGGGAATCATAATCTGTATACTGAATCTTACTGTTCTTAAACTTTTCTCCCCATCTGCTGCAGAGATGATCTGCGATCAGTTTCGCATCGTCATGCTCTGTCAAAAGAATTGCCGGAAATACATAATAGATCATAAAGAAATTCAGATCTGTCTGAACTGCACTGTCTATTTTTCCTTTTTTCGGAGAAACATATGCATCATAAACCTTATCTGTAAAGTCTACTGCAAGCTCTTTGGCTGCCGTCTCTTTATCAGAAGCATTCTCCGTATATTCTGTCATCTCACGGAAATAATGTCCATGATTCTCTATAAAAGCCTCCATATTTACTTTATAAGAAGCCTTCTTCAACTTTTTCATCATCGGCTTCATATCTGCAAATATTTTTTCTACATGATCAAGCATATTGTTCCTCCATTACGTTAAAAAATGTGACTAGTCTGTTACAACACCCTTCTGAAGCATTACATTCGCATAAAGTGCTGATTCACCTGTTGCAATGATCGCATAAGCTGTCTTAGCTTCATCATAGAATGCAAAACGCTCAATGTTTCCAACAACAGCATCACCTCTGTCATCATATTTACGGATAATCTCTTTATATGTATCCCAGATTGGTGTCTCCACTGTATCTCCAGGCATAACTTCCATAAGATTTACCGGATGCTCCACATAGCTGTCCAGAGGAAACACCTGAAGAATCGCATCAAGAATCTCCGGTACTCCGTGTCCGTCGCAACGGATCACAATCGCGTCTTTTCCCATTGATTCAGCCGGAAAGTTTCCATCAGAGATGACCAGTCTGTCACTGTGTCCCATCTCAGCAAGTACTTTCAACAGTTCTGGTGATAAAATTTTTGGAATTCCTTTTAACATATTATCTTCCTCCTTGATATAATAACATATTATTTTAAAAAAGGAACCGGGAATTTCCCGATTCCTTTCTTTTCACTTTAATAATTCAGCTTCTCTTTACAGATATGAATTAGTCATACAGGTTTGGAGAGATATCCTCATCATCCATGTTTGTAGAATCATACCAGTAACCATCTGTTGTAACGTCTTCTACAGACTCACCATCACAGATCTTAGCAAGAGTCTCGATGGAGATTTTACCCTGCATCAGAGGAGACTGTGTAACAGCACCAAGTAATGTACCATCTTTAACAGCGGCTTTGATAACTGATCCAGCATCGAATCCAGCTGCAACGATCTTATCATCATCTGTTCCAAGTTTGTTCAGGTTCTGGTTAGCTGTGAGAACACCCTCTGCAGATACCTGGTTTGATCCGAACATAGCGATTGTATCGTCTTTGTTCATGATGTTAGAAGCCTCTGTAGCACACAGCTCAACTGTTGTCTGTGCCGGAACTGCAACTTCGAGAACTACGTCAGCAGATGCCTGATCGCCATTGTCTTTTACCTGGTTTACATAGAAGTCATTTCCTACAACTGCTACTGTCTTTCCATCAGCTTTAGCAAGCTCGATGAACTTGTTGATGAATCCCATACCACGCTCAGAAATGTTAGCAGATGTTGCATCCTGGTTAACTTCACCAACACGAACCTGTCCGTTTCCGATTCTGTCTTTGATTGCTTCATAAATATGCTCTGCTGCGATTCCACCAGCCTGCTCGTTGTCTGTTACAACTGTTGCGTATACAGATCCTTCTGGAGCGTCCGGAACACCTGAGTCGAAACATACAACCGGAATCTTCTTGTCAAGTGCTGACTGCAGTGAATCAAGAACTGAGTTCTGGTCACAAGCTGCAAGAGCGATTCCGTCTGGATTTTTGTTGATTGCGTTGTTCAGCATGTTAACCTGGTCAGCGATATCGGACTCTGCGTTCGGTCCTGTTGTGTTAGCTGTAACACCGAGCTCATCACAAGCCTGATTGATTCCCTGTACAGCTGCCTGCCAGTATGAAGACTGGAAGCTCTTTACAACAACTTCGAAATGATATCCCTTGGAATCTCCTGATCCATCTGTCTTAGTGTCGCCATCTGCTTTCTTAGTGTCATCTGCCTTGGATCCACATCCTGCGAGCATTCCAACTACCATACATCCACCAAGTAAAACTGCTAAAACTTTCTTTTTCATAATTATGTCCTCCTGACAAAATAAATTTGTGACTGCTTGTCTGAGTTTTCTTCCAGTTTTCCTCTCCCTAATGCCAGGCCTCTCTGGCAGAGCCTCTTTCGTGCATTTCTTAAATCGCTCTGCAGAAGTAGTTTGCCCAGGCTTCTTTGTCCGAAAACTCTTTATACAGTCTGTTTCGTTTAGCTTCTATAGTAACAGCTTTCTTTTTCACGCTTTTTTCAGCACGTTTCCCCGCTGCTATCTATCCGCACACATTAATAATATAACACATTACCAATGGTTTTGCAATTAATTATTGCTTTTTCGTGATTTTTCACAAATTCTAAATTTAAGTGGAAAAAATTACTCTTTTCCTGCTTTTCTCTTAAGAATATCAACAAGTACGGCTGCGATCAGGACAAATCCTGTAATGATCTGCTGCCAGTTAGCTGTCAGTCCGATGAATGGAAGACCAGTCTTCAGAAGACAGATAACGAATACACCAAACAGTGTTCCTGTGATGCTTCCTACACCACCTGTCATGGATACACCACCGATGATTGCTCCACCGATAGCCTCAAGCTCGAATCCAGCACCACTTCCTGGCTGAACTGTAGCGAAGATAGCGGAGTATGCGATAGAAGCAAGTCCTGCGAAGAATCCACAGATTACATATGCTGCAATATGATAGAATCTTACATTAACTCCGGAAAGTCTTGTTGCTTCTTTGTTACTTCCGATTGCAAGTGTATAACGTCCAATTCTTGTATGATTCAGTACAAATGTCATAACAACAACCAGAAGAATTACCCATAAGAAACCGATCGGGATATTCTGTCCGCCGGACTGAATCTTGAAGATACTTCTGAACCATCCGCCCGGTGCTGCTGCTGCCGGCCATGAGATTCCGAATCCACCTACGATAATGGAACCAAGTCCACGAGTAATCATACAAGTACAAAGTGTTGCCAGGAATGCCGGCAGGTCCATGATTGCTACCAGTACACCATTCAGAACACCAATCAGCATTCCAAGAATAATTGCTGCAAGGATACCAACGATTGTAGGCATTCCTTTGTGAACGATCAGATATCCACCAACGAGTGAATAACATACAAGTCCAGTACCGATTGACAGGTCAACACCACCTGTCATCAGTGGAAAGGCTACTCCAATTGCCATCAGGACAATATAATAGGAGAAGTCCAGAATGTTAATAAATGTTGTATATTTTCTGAAGTTCGGGCTCATTGCACAGAAGAAGATAAACAGTGCAATAACAACGAGCAGGACGATGAATTTCTGTCCTCCCATTCTGTCAATAAATGACTTATTAGAGCCGGCCTTCTTTGTTGTATTATTTGCCATTACTTTTTCCCTCCCTACTCAATCTCACGTGTAGCCATGTTCATGATATTTTCCTGTGTAGCTTCGGAAATATCCAGCTCACCTGTCTTCTTACCTTCGCACATAACAACGATTCTGTCACTCATACGAAGGATCTCTGTCATCTCGGAGGAAATCATAATAATGGCTTTTCCTTCTGCTGCCAGCTGATTCATCAGCTTGTAAATCTCATTCTTAGCTCCAACGTCGATACCTCTTGTAGGCTCATCGAAGATAAGGATGTCACAGTCTCTTGTCAGCCATTTTGCAATAACGACTTTCTGCTGGTTACCACCTGACAGGTTAACTACCAGCTGATCTGTACCAGGAGTCTTTGTTGCAAGCTGCTCAACATATTCCTGAGCAATCTTGTTCTCTTTCTTCTTATCGATAAAAGGACCGCTCATGAATTTTTCAAGTGTTGCCATTGTTGTATTCTCAGCAACTGATTTCTGTACAACAATACCATATCTCTTTCTGTCCTCTGACAGATAACCGATACCGCACTTAACAGCATCCTGTGGGCTCTTGATTGTAACCTTCTTACCGTTGATATAAATATCACCGCTGTCGATCGGGTCAGCTCCAAAGAGTGCTCTGGCTGTCTCTGTACGTCCAGCTCCCATCAGTCCGGAGAATCCAAGGATCTCACCTTTGTGAAGTTCGAAGCTTACATCCTGTACCATCTTACCAGCGTTCAGGTGTTCAACTTTAAGAACTACCGGTGCTCCCGGAGGTGTCATGTTCTTCTCCTTCGGATCTTCGTAAATAACACGTCCAACCATCATGTTGATGATGTCGTCTTTTGTACTTTCTTTTGTGATCAATGTTCCAACATAAGTACCATCTCTCATGACTGTAACACGGTCTGTGATCACTTTAATCTCATCCATACGGTGGGAGATATAAACAATTCCCATTCCTTGACTTTTCAGGTCACGGATGATCTTGAACAACTGCTCGATCTCTGTCTCTGTCAGAGCTGCTGATGGCTCGTCAAAGATGATGATCTTTGCATCATGTGAAATAGCTTTTGCGATCTCACACATCTGCTGCTTACCTACTGTAAGTTTTGACATTGTCTCTCTCGGATCAATATCAACGTTCATTCTGTCGAACAGTTTCTGTGCTTCTTCGTTCATCTTCTTGTCATCAATCTTGATACCCTTCTTGAACTCTCTTCCGATGAAGATGTTCTGAGCAACTGTCAGATGACCAAGCATGTTCAGCTCCTGGTGTACGATGATAACACCGTTATCCTGTGCTTCACGTGCGCTGTGGAACTCTACTTCTTTTCCTTCATATGTAATTGTTCCAGAATCTTTTGTATAAATACCTGTAAGAACTTTCATCAGAGTAGATTTACCGGCACCGTTCTCTCCCATAAGAGCAAGAACTTCGCCTTTTCTGATCTCAAGATCTACATGGTCAAGTGCGTGAACACCTGGGAAAGATTTATCAATCCCTTTCATTTCCAATATAACTTCGCCCATTTTATTACCCTTGCCTTTCTTTCAATCAAACATTTCGTTCATCATTCATAAAGCTGATCTCTTAATATAGAAGAGAAATTAGTTCTTTCTGCGTCTTGCAAGTACGTCACTGAATACTGCGACGATAACAATAACACCTGTAATGATAAGCTGATAATCTTTTGTAAAGCCAAGAGCCAGAATTCCTTCCTGAAGAAGAGCGATGATAAATACACCAATGATTGTACCGCTGATGGATGCAAGTCCACCTGCCATGGATGTACCACCCATTACACATCCGGCGATTGCTTCGTTGTTGTACTGATCTCCATAACCAGGCTGTACTGTTGTATATGCAGATACATAGAAGATAGCGCCCATTCCAACGAGAACTCCACAGATAATGAATGCAAGCATTTCCCATTTCTTAACATCTACACCTGAAAGTCTAACAGCTTCTTTGTTACTACCAAGGCAAAGGATGTAACGTCCGATTCTTGTCTTGTTCAGGATAATCGCACAGACAACTGCAACTACCAGAAGAATAACAAGTCCAACCGGGACCCCGTTATATCTTACAAGATTTCTGAACCATCCGTTGTCCGGATCTGCTGCCTGCGGCCAGCTGACTGACTGTGTCTTTGTGTAAACTGACGCAAGACCTTTTGCAATATTCATACTTGCCATTGAAGTGATGAATGAAGGTACTGACCAGTAAGCTACCAGGTATCCATTAAAGAGACCAAAAGCAAATCCCACAAGGATACTGATCAGGATTGCAACCGGCATGGAAATTCCATGTGTTGTCAGTGTATAACCTGAGATAAGTGCACAACAGAACATAACCGGTCCAATAGAGAAGTCGATCTGTCCTGTAGCAATTACAAATGTAACACCCAGTGATAAAAATCCAAGGAAATAAGCATAATTGAGTGCGCTCATGATTCGGTTCATTCCTGCGAAGCTTCCTCCGGTCAGTGCACAGAAGAGTCCGTACATCAGAAGAAGGACACAGCACAAAACAATTCTGTTAAATCCTACCTTTTTTACAAAAGGATTTTGTTTAATTTTTTCCAATTTTCTTCCTCCCATCTTTTACTTTGCTGGTGTTGACTGGATTGTCGATTAACTCTTACGATACCCCCATTCCTCTTAACCTCAGCGTAACGGTTCGCTTTCAAAGCTTTAAGATTTTTTGTTTTTCAAAGTGTGTTTTCGATTTCCCCGCACACCTTTGATACATGAATAAATTATAGCTTTGTTTCCACGTTTTGTCAAGATTCCCCACCGTTTTTAGGGCGAAACGGTTCGTTTTTGTTTGTTTTCACTATATTTTTATCCATTTTCACAACAAAACCCACGCTTTTCTGTGCATTTTGCTTATGCACTATCCAAGGTCTCGTATTGAGTCTCCCTCTCTTACAGAGGTACTGAAACTAATTTTTACCGGCATACCGTTTTGCTCTCCATTTACTCGCTCCAGGAGCATAGCTACAGCCTTCTCGCACATCGTTTCCATTGGCTGGACAATCAGCCATAATTTAGGGCGCAGCACCTGGGTCATCGGAAGATTATCCACTCCGATGAGCGAGACATCTTGCGGACAGGAGAGTCCTGATTCGTTCAATGCCATAATTCCACCAAGCATGGTGTTATAGTTTCCTAAGATCACACCGGTCGGACGGTCTTCAAGCTCCAAAAGTTCTTTCATTCCTCTGTACCCATGTTCAAAAGAATGCCCTCCCAGCTTACAGTATTCCTTTGGAATCTCCAGTCCTGCCTGGTTCATCGCATCAGAATATCCTTTCACACGTTCCCTTCCGGTATATTCAATATTAGAGGCAATCACAGCTATTTTCTTGTGATGGTTCTCAATTAATTTATTCGTTGCACGATAGATTGCTGTCCGGTTATCAACCTCAACGCAATCATATTCTTCATCCTGGAATGATCTGTCAACCAGAACAACCGGAACATTTGCTTTTTTCGCAGCATGAAGAAACTTTCCATGCATACCTACAGCAAATACCAATATTCCATCTACTTTCCTGCTAAGAAGAAACTGCAGATTTTCTTTCTGTAGCTTCTCGTCATTGCAGGAATCACAGATCAACATTCCATATCCCTTTTTATGAAGTTCCATTCCCAGATAATGCAGCATACTTCCTACAAAAAGACACTGTATATCATAAACCAGAACTCCAATCGTCTTTGTCTTGTGGGTAACAAGCCCTCTTGCGAGCTCGTTCACTTCATAATGCAGTTCGTTGATTGCCTCCTCAATCAAGATACGATTTTCCGGCAATACATTACCGCCATTCAAATACTTCGATATCGTTGCAAGGGACAATCCTGTCCTTTTCTTGATATCGCGAATAGTAGCAGCCATAATCTTCTCCTCCCAGGCCAATTAGCGAACCGTTATGCATTTTGCCCAACTCAACTGCTTATTCCATTAAATCATACAGCAGATTGACAGTCAAGTGTTTCTGAAGAATTCTTTTTTATTACGTTGCCAGCCATAATGTTACTGTTCACACGATGTGCGACTGACAACTCATTCCCCCTTAGTTCAAAGCACTATACTAAAATTTTCTTAAATCTCTCGTATGCTTCGTCCCATGCTTCTTTGTCCTGTGGCTCGTAGATCTTGATGTCCTGAGAACGTTTGATAATTTCTCTTGCTTCTTCGATAGATTTGATATCTCCGGAAGCCATGAGCTGCAGTGCAATATTTCCAAGAACAGTTGCCTCTATTGGGCCTGCACTTACTCTGCATCCACATGCATTTGCTGTGAACTGGCAAAGAAGAGCACTCTGTGTTCCACCGCCTACCATGTAGACTGTCTTATAATCTTTACCTGTACACTCTTTAATCTCTTCCATCGCATGACGATATTTCATTGCAAGACTCTGGTTGATGCAACGAACAACTTCTCCGACTGTTTCCGGAACAGGCTGTCCTGTCTTCTTGCAGAATTCACGGATTCTTGTCGGAATATCTCCGGCTGGTGTGAATTCCGGTGCATCCGGATCAATAAAGCTCTGGAGTGCCGGAGCTTCTTTTGCCATAATCTCAAGCTCGCCAAATCCATACTCATTTCCTTCACGGATCCACTGACGACGGCTTTCCTGAATACACCACAATCCGATGATATTCTTAAGGAAGGAAATCTTTCTTCCATATCCACCTTCATTCGTGATGTTGTAATGCTCAGATTTCTCATTGATAATAGGTTCTGCAAGCTCTGTTCCAAGCAGTGACCATGTTCCGCAACTCAGGAAGATAAAATCTTCTTCTGATGTTGGTACAGATACAAGCGCACTCTGCGTATCATGTCCTGCAACAGCCATAACATCAATCTTATCCAGACCAAGCTCTGTACAGATTTCATCTGTAAGAGTACCGATCTTTGTACCTGTAGGTACGATTTCCGGGAAAATATGTTTCGGAATTCCCAGTGCTTCGATCACTTCGTCTGACCACTCGCCCTTTTTCGCATCAAGAAGCTGTGTTGTAGAAGCGATAGAATACTCAGCTTTTTTCTCCCCTGTAAGGAAGTAGTTGAAAAGGTCTGGCATCAAAATCATCTTGTCAGCTTTCTCAAGAAGCTCTTTTCTTGTCTTTACAAGAGAAAGGAGCTGGAATGCTGTGTTGAGATCCATGAACTGATTTCCTGTGATCTGGTAGAATTTCTCTTTATCGATCAGTTTGAAACTTTCTTCGATCATTCCTTCTGTACGTGCATCACGGTAATGTACAGGGTTCTCAAGAAGTCTTCCTTCCTCGTCGATCAGTCCAAAATCAACTCCCCATGTGTCGATACCGATACTTTCGATTTTTCCACATTTTTTTGCTTTGATCAGACCCTGTTTGATCTCAAAAAATAATCTCAGTACATCCCAGTACATTGATCCATTCAGGATAACCGGATCGTTAGAAAAACGGTGAAGTTCTTCAATGCTGATCTTGTCACCATCAAAAGTTCCGCACATTGCTCTTCCGCCTGAAGCACCAAAGTCAAATGCTAATACTTTTTTCTCCATAATCTTCCTCTTTTCTTAATACTCTTTTACTCGGTATTAAAACAGGGGCCCTGCATAGGCAGCACCCCCGCATTCTTTGTTCTAGTTCTGTATCGAAACTGCATTTACAGTCTTTTTACATTTCCTAACAAAAGGACTCCTTCTTATTTGTAAAGCGGTCCGTAGTTCTTACAAGCTCTGAAGTCAGCGCCTTCTTTATCCATTCCAAATGCATTCCATGCTGCCGGACGGTAGATATCTTTCTCCGGTACGTTGTGCATAGATACTGGAATACGAAGCATTGAACACATTGTGATCAGGTCAGCTCCGATGTGTCCGTAGGAGATAGCACCGTGGTTAGCTCCCCAGTTGTTCATTACATCATAAGCTGTCTTGAATGCTCCCTCTTTACCATCACATCTTGGAGCAAACCATGTACATGGCCATGTGTAGTCTGTACGTTTCCAAAGCTTATCAGATACTTCTTCTGGAAGTTCAAGTGTCCATCCTTCTGCAATCTGAAGAACCGGTCCAAGTCCTTTTACAAGGTTAAGACGGATCATTGTAGCTGGCATCTGAGCGCGTGTCTCGTAACGGCTTGAGTATCCGCCTCCACGGAAGTATCCGTTGTCAGCCATGCACCACTCTGTAGCATCCATGATTGCTTTCTGGTCTTCTTCTGTAACGTTCCACCATTCTTTCATAACGCCGTTACCGTTCTCGTCTTTAGCAACACCAGATGCATCAAGGCAAGCTGCTCCAGAGTTGATCAGGTGAAGGAATCCACCGTTCTCTTTAGCAACACCCTCGAGGTCATATCCTGTAGCTTTCTTAACTGCCTCTGGGCTCCAGTATGTACGAACATCAGCGAAGATCTGAGCACGTCCTGTAAGAAGTTTCATGAACATCATTCCAAGTCCGTTGAGAACGTCGTTCTCTGTAGCAAGGATGTATGGCTCACGAGCTCCGTTCCAGTCGAAAGATGTATTCAGAACTGCCTCTGCGAAGTCTCCGTTCGGATAGAAGTCTGTCCACTGTCTCTGTCCCTGGAATCCAGCTGCCAGAGCGTTGTGTCCGATTGCTTCCTCTGAGAACTTCTCGTCAAGATTCTTATTTCCATTCATAAGGTCTTTGATGATAACTGCCATCTTAACAACGAACTCGAACTGCTCCTCTTTCTCCTCTGGAGTAGCCTGAAGCTCTTCTGGGTTCTTGTCCCAACCAATCTTGCAAGTCTCTTTTGCCCATTTCAGAGCTTTCTCGAACTCAGCCTTGTCATAGATCTCTTCTGACATACGACGGATGATTTCTACCTCATCAACAGACTCTACACGCATTCCAAGGTAAGACTCGATGAAATCAGAATCAATGATAGATCCACCGATACCCATTGTAACAGATCCGATCTGAAGGTAAGATGTTCCTCTCATGGATGCTGCTGCAACAGCTGCACGTCCGAATCTAAGAAGTTTCTCTTTAACGTCTTCCGGAATTGTTGTGTCGTCAGCTTCCTGAACGTCATGTCCGTAAATTCCAAATGCCGGAAGTCCCTTCTGTGCATGTGTAGCAAGTACAGATGCAAGGTATACAGCTCCCGGTCTCTCTGTTCCGTTGAATCCCCATACAGCTTTGATTGTCTGTGGATCCATATCCATTGTCTCAGCTCCGTAGCACCAGCAAGGTGTAACTGTAACTGTGATATCTACGCCTTCTCTTCTGAACTTATCAGCACAAGCAGCACTCTCACCTACACGTCCGATTGTTGTGTCAGCGATAACAACTTTAACCGGCTCGCCATTTGAATATCTTAAGTTCTCCTCAAACAGTTTTGCTGCAGATTTTGCCATGTTCATTGTCTGCTCTTCAAGAGATCCTCTTACGTCAAGAGCTCCTCTACGTCCATCAATTGTCGGTCTGATACCAATTACTGGATAAGATCCTACTAATCTTCTTTCTGCCATAATTACATTCCTCCTTAATTGTTTGCCTTGCTCTGCTTATCTTCCTTCGCAGAACCGCTTCTTTAAGTATCATTATAGTTCTTTCCTTTCTTTTTGTCTTGTGGTATACTAGAATAAAAATATAAAGATATTCACCTTTTATACAACAAAGTACAATTTACAAGCATATATCTTCATATTTATGTTTGTATTTACACTATTTAGATTTTCAAAGGAGATTATTGCATGAAATACATCAATTACAAAGAAGAGCGTAATCACGGAACCATTGATTTTCCAATTGAATTTTATCATGTTACGCCAAATCATCCACGGTATGATATGTCTTATCACTGGCACATCGAATACGAACTTATTCGTGTTTTAAAAGGGAACTTACTTATGTCAATTGGTGAAAATGAATTCACTGCAGAAGCCGGAGACCTTATTTTTATAAAAGGAGGGCTTCTTCATGGCGGAACTCCTAAGGATTGTGTCTATGAATGTCTTGTTTTTAATCTTGAATCGCTCATGGCAGTAAACCATGCCAGCGAACGTCTGCTTAAGAAGATCGGAAGTGACACTCTGACTATCCCTGCCCTCATCAAAGCACCTGTAAAGAATTTAGAACATATTACTTCCATGATGTTTGAACATATCAAAAAGCGTACCGAAGGGCACGAGCTTATGGTGATTGGTACTCTGTACCAATTTTTAGGCTACATTTTGGAAAATAAATTGTTCGAAAACGTTCGAATCATCAGTCAGAAGGATAGCCGAAAAATAGAACATTTAAAGAAAGCTCTTGAAGTGATTGAAAACCATTATGCTGACTGTATCACACTGGAAGATCTGGCTCAGGCAGCCGGCATGAATTCAAAATATTTCTGCCGTTACTTTAAGGATATGACCCACAGGACCCCTGTTGACTATCTGAATTATTATCGGATTGAGCAAGCCTGTTTCAAACTTGTAACTTCAAATGAATCTATTGCTGACATCGGATTAAGCTGTGGTTTCAATGATGTGAGTTATTTTATTAAGACATTCAAGAAATACAAAGGAATGACACCGAAGAAATATCTTCGCGCACCACTGTAATCAAAAATTGCGAAACAGGTCAACCCCATCATTTTTTCACGCAAAAGGAGATCCCCTTACGGAGATCTCCTCTTTTCATATCTCATTCACTCATGAAATATCCTTATTTATCTTCTTTTTCTGCAGCGTATACAGTTACCAGTTTGTTCAGGTAATCGTATCTCTCCATAGCTTCCTGCTCATTGAGAGCGAAGAGCTTGTCAGCCTTAGCCGGGTTAGCTCTCTTCAGTGCATTGTAACGTACTTCACCATTCAGGAAGTCCTGGTATCCTTCTGCCTTCGGAGCCTTGCTGTCAAGTGAGAACTTGTCTCCCTCTGCAGCCGGGTTGTAACGGAAGTTATTCCAGTATCCACACTCTACTGCCAGCTGTTCCTCTGTCTGAGCTTTGCTCATACCCTTCTTGATACCATGGTTGATACATGGAGCGTAAGCGATGATCAGTGATGGTCCCGGATAAGCCTCAGCCTCAGCGATTGCCTTAACTGTCTGGTTGAAGTCAGCACCCATAGCGATCTGAGCTACGTATACGTATCCGTATGTCATAGCCATTCCTGCAAGGTCTTTCTTCTTAGTCTCTTTTCCGCCTGCTGCGAACTGAGCTGTAGCACCAGTCTTAGTAGCCTTAGAGGACTGTCCACCTGTGTTGGAGTAAACCTCTGTATCGAATACCATAATGTTGATATCTTTCTTGCTTGCAAGAACGTGGTCAACTCCGCCGTATCCGATATCGTAAGCCCATCCGTCTCCTCCGAAGATCCACTGGGATTTCTTAGCAAGGAAATCTTTGTTCTTCAGAACTTCTGCTCTCTCTTCGCAATCGCAATCGAGTGCTTCAAGAGCTGCAACAAGTTTGTCTGTAGCTGTTCCATTTGTAGCGCCTACTGTATATGTCTCAAGATACTCAGCTGCTGCAGCCTTAACTGCCTCATCTGTAGTCTTCTCTGCGATCTTCTCAACTTTTGCTTTCAGTCTGTCTCTGATTGTATTCTGTGCAAGCAGCATACCGTATCCAAACTCAGCGTTGTCTTCAAACAGGGAGTTGCTCCATGCAGGTCCTTTACCTTCCGGTGTTACTGTGTAAGGTGTAGACGGTGAAGAGTTACCCCAAATAGAAGAACATCCTGTTGCATTTGCAATATACATTCTATCACCAAACAGCTGTGTGATCAGCTTAGCGTATGGTGTCTCACCACATCCTGCACAAGCTCCTGAGAACTCAAGGAGTGGCTGTTTGAACTGGCTTCCCTTAACTGTTGTCTCTTTGAATTTAGCAACAACTTCTGGTTTAACCGGAATCTCTCTACCAAAGTCGAAGAATGTCTGCTCTCCTGCATTAGCTTCCATGTTAGCCATTGTAAGAGCCTTCTCAACTTCGCCTGTCTCTTTATTCTTCTTGCCCGGGCAGACATTCACACAAGATCCACATCCTGTACAGTCGTAAGCGGATACTGTCATTGTGAACTTCATTCCCGGCATTCCGATCATATCAAGTGTCTTAAGTCCTTCTGGAGCCTGAGCAACTTCTTCCTCTGTCAGAGCTACCGGACGGATAACTGCGTGCGGACATACATATGCACAACGGTTACACTGGATACACTGATCTGGATTCCAAACCGGAATATCTACTGCGATACCACGTTTCTCGTATGCAGATGTTCCTGATGGTGTAGATCCATCAATATAATCATTAAATGCAGATACAGGGAGTGTATTTCCTTCCTGAGCATTAACTTTTGCCTGAATGTTCTTAGCAAATGCAATCGCATCAGCTCTTCCGCCATCTGCGATGTGTGGTGTAGCAAGACCTTCGTCAGCTGCATCTTTCCAGCTTTCTGGAACTTCTACTTCTACAACCTGTTTAGCACCTGCGTCGATTGCATCGTAGTTCATCTGTACGATCTTGTCACCCTTTCTTCCGTAAGTAGCCTTAGCAGCTGCTTTCATAAGGTCAATAGCCTCTTCTTCCGGAATGATAGCTGCAAGTTTGAAGAATGCAGACTGAAGAACTGTATTGATACGTCCGCCAAGTCCGATCTCTTTACCGATCTTGATACCATCGATTGTGTAGAATTTGATTCCGTGGTTAGCAATATAAGCTTTCACCTGTCCCGGAAGATGCTCCTCAAGTCCTTCCATATCCCATGGGCAGTTCAGAAGGAATGTTCCTCCGTCAACCAGCTCCTGTACCATGTTGTACTTATTTACATAAGATGGGTTATGGCATGCTACAAAGTTAGCCTGGTGAATCAGGTATGTTGACTTAATCGGTTTCTTACCAAAGCGAAGGTGAGACATTGTAACACCACCGGACTTCTTAGAGTCATAATCAAAGTAAGCCTGTGCATACATGTCTGTGTTATCACCAATGATCTTGATGGAGTTCTTGTTTGCTCCAACAGTACCATCTGCTCCAAGTCCCCAGAACTTACAGTTGATTGTTCCTTCTGGTGTTGTAACAAGTGGCTTACCAGCATCAAGTGAAAGATGTGTAACATCATCTTCAATACCGATTGTGAATTTAGCTTTCTCATCGTTGTGGTATACAGCAACGATCTGAGCAGGTGTTGTATCTTTAGAACCAAGTCCATAACGTCCTGTGTAAACTGGAACTGCATCGAACTTAGATCCTTTAAGTGCTGCAACAACATCCAGGTACAGTGGCTCGCCAAGTGCTCCTGGCTCTTTTGTTCTGTCAAGAACAGAAATCTTCTTAACTGTATCCGGGATAGCATCGATCAGAGCTTCTGCGCTGAATGGTCTGTAAAGACGAACTTTAACAACTCCGACTTTCTCTCCTGCAGCTGTCAGGTAATCGATTGTCTCCTCGATCGTGTCACAAACAGATCCCATAGCTACGATCACGTGCTCTGCATCTGCTGCTCCATAGTAGTTGAACAGTTTGTAGTCTGTTCCGATCTTCTCATTAACCTTATCCATGTACTTCTGAACGATTCCCGGAAGTGCATCATAGAATGGGTTACAAGCCTCTCTAGCCTGGAAGAAGATATCCGGGTTCTGAGCTGAACCTCTCTGGCATGGGTGGTTCGGGTTAAGTGCATGTGCGCGGAACTCGTCGATTGCTTCCATGCTTACCATGTCTTTCAGATCTTCATAATCCCATGTCTCGATTTTCTGAATCTCGTGTGATGTTCTGAATCCATCAAAGAAGTTGATGAATGGAATCTTTCCTTCAAGTGCTGCACAATGAGCAACCGGAGTAAGGTCCATTACTTCCTGTACGCTGGATTCACAGAGCATAGCTGCTCCTGTCTGACGACAGGCATAAACGTCAGAATGATCTCCAAAAATTGACAGTGCGTGGCTTGCAAGTGCACGGGCAGATACGTTGAATACTCCCGGAAGCTGCTCACCAGCAACCTTATATAAGTTAGGAATCATAAGAAGGAGCCCCTGAGAAGCAGTAAATGTTGTTGTAAGAGCACCTGCTGCTAATGATCCGTGAACAGCACCTGCTGCTCCGGCCTCGGACTGCATCTCTGTAACCTGTACAGTCTGTCCGAAAATGTTCTCCCTTCCTTCAGTAGCCCACTCATCGATATGCTCCGGCATAACGGATGAAGGCGTAATCGGGTAAATAGCTGCTACTTCTGTATATGCATAAGAAACGTGAGCTGCTGCCTGATTACCGTCCATGGTCTTCATTTTTCTTGCCATTTTTATTCCTCCTTAGGTGTTACATAGGTTTTACACTGAGTTAAGTATAATTAATTCACATGTAGTTTCATTATATCTCCAAAAGTCACAAAAGTCTAGAGTTATAAATATCCTCTTTTGTATATTTTCGTGTACAGAGTATTGTTTTGAGAATAGTTATCAGTGCTGGTATTGGGGATTATTAACTAAAACAGGCAGAAATAGAAAAAGTCAGAAGAGTTCTTTCTGTTGAACATTAACTCTTCTGACTTATGAATCACTATACTTTTTTCTTATTATTCTATCTATTCTTAAACAACCGGTCATCCCACTTCGGTGGTTTTTTCCCTTTGATCTTTGTTGGCACCGGCTCATACTGATCCACTTTTTTCTTCTCGTTTTTTTTTCTGCAATGTCTTCTGCAATAGATCAGCATAATTCCTGTCATAATCACCAGACAACCTGCCAGAAGTTCTGACACCGGAAATCCGATCCCCGGAAGAACAAGCTGATCCGTTCTAAGCCTCTCGATCCACACGCGTCCTGCCCCATAACCAAACAGGTACATAAGAAAGAGCTCACCTTCATATTTCTTATGTTTCCTATACAGAAACAATATAATAAGCAGTCCGGCACACCATAATGATTCATACAAAAATGTCGGATGTACCTGGATATAACTGACTCCATCAATTCTCTGCATATTCTCACGCATAAGTTCTGTGATATCTTCCGGCCTTACTGCATCAACCGGAAGCCTCATCGCAAACAGACAATCCGTATATTCTCCAAATGCTTCCCTGTTAAAGAAATTCCCCCAACGTCCAAGCATCTGACCATTCAGAAGTGCCAGTGCGATTGTATCCAAAATCTGAAATGGTGATTTTTTCTTAACAGCAGCCATCACAAAAACTGCGATCACTGCTCCGATCACGCCACCATAAATTGCCAGACCACCTTCTCTGAGATTAAAGATAGACAAAAGATTATCTTTATATAAATCCCAGGAGAAAATCACATAATAGATTCTTGCGCCTGCAATTCCTGCAATTACTCCGACAATTCCCATATCCAGATAGTCTTCCGGATTCTGTCCTGTTCTTTTTGCTTCCACTGTGGCAATCAAAAATCCAATCAAAATTGCCGCACCGATAATCATGCCGTAGTAAGCAATTGAAAATCCAAAGATGCTGATGCTTTTTCCTACATGATCCAGATAAATCCCTAAATTTGGAAAGCTGATATTGTAATGCATATTATGTTATTTCCTTTCATATCCACAGAAATCAGGAACAAATCCAGTTGTTCCTGATTCCTGTTTTTACTGCTTTTCCAATTAGAAAACAATGAATCTAACTGGTTTTCAAGCATATTCCCTATATCTGTTAAACGTTAAATCTGAACAGCATGATATCTCCGTCCTGAACGACATAGTCTTTTCCTTCCAGACGAACTAATCCTTTTTCTTTTGCTGCCGCATGAGTTCCGCATGCCATCAGATCATCATAACTTACTACTTCCGCACGGATAAATCCACGTTCAAAGTCTGTATGAATCTTACCAGCTGCCTGTGGTGCCTTTGTTCCCTTCTTGATTGTCCATGCACGAACTTCCGGCTCCCCTGCTGTCAGATAACTGATCAGTCCAAGAAGATGATAGCTTGCCTTGATCAGCTTCTCAAGTCCGGATTCTTCTAATCCAAGGTCTTCAAGGAACATGGACTTCTCATCATCATCTAACTGAGAAATTTCTTCTTCAATTTCTGCACATACTACGAACACTTCGCAGTCTTCCTCTTTTGCATACTCACGAACAGCTTTAACACCTTCATTATTCGCACCGTCATCAGCAAGATCATCTTCAGATACATTTGCTGCAAAGATTACAGGTTTTGCTGTCAGAAGATTATACTCGGCAAGCCATGCCTGCTCATCCTCGTCCTCTGTCACAAAGCTCTTCGCCATCTTATTCTCTTCCAGATGTGCTTTCAGACGGTTCTGAAGATCCAGCTCTTTCGCCGCCATCTTATCGTTTCTTGAAAGCTTCACTGTCTTGGAGATTTTTCTTTCAAGAACCTCAAGATCTGAGAAAATCAGCTCAAGATTGATTGTCTCAATGTCACGCAGCGGATCAATACTTCCGTCTACATGCACAATATTCGTATTCTCGAAGCATCTTACAACATGTACGATTGCATCAACCTCACGGATATTGGCAAGGAACTGGTTTCCAAGTCCTTCTCCTTTGGATGCTCCCTTCACAAGTCCTGCAATATCAACAAACTCAATTGCTGCTGGAATGATCTTCTTTGTATGATACATCTCTCCAAGCACATCCAGTCTCTTATCCGGAACTGTTACGACACCGACATTCGGGTCAATTGTACAGAATGGATAATTTGCAGATTCTGCACCGGCCTTTGTCAGTGAGTTAAACAGTGTACTTTTTCCTACGTTCGGTAATCCTACGATTCCAAGTTTCATCTTTCTATATTCCTCCTATAAATCCTTAGATTTCAATCCTACCAATTCGCCTGTTCGCAATCCGGTTTGTAGTATAAAACGATACTGATTTCATTCTTGTAACCTTTTAAATCTTTTCCCATATTTCAGCGCCTCTCATAAGAAGCCCTAATACAGTACCTTGTATTATACCATAGCATCTTATTTTTGTGAATATTCATTTTCATCTCTTGTCACATAAAACACCCCATAAATAAGAAAGTCCCACCGGGTTGCGCATGAAAAATCAGAGGCGTGGTGGGTTCTGTTAATGTTATTATACAGCTTTCAATGTCACTGTCACGATTGTTCTTGTAAAAAAAATCAGCAGCGCCTGTCACACTGAAAATAATTGTTGTAAAAAATATTTTTATGCCGGCTCAAAGAATGTCCTTACATATATTCAAAAGATAAAGGTCATAAATACAGGCTCTTGATGAAATTTTTTATCTATCCTGATTAAAGGGCAAAAGACACGTTAATTAATATATTTGTACCTTGAAAATTTAACACGAATTGCGTATAAGTTTTGCACCTGCTGGAATTGAATCATCTAACATTACAAGATTCAGCTTTTCTTCACCATTTACATTATGAATAGCTGAAAGTAACATACCACAAGAGTCAATTCCCATCATAGAACGTGATGGAAGATATCAATTCTCCCATCTTCCTCGTAATATTTCCCCAAGGTGAGAATGGGAATTAAATAACTATACCCTTTCTATTTACAGCTCTAATGTGTCAATTATATTCTTTAATGCGTCTGCTGATTCTTTTAGCTTCAATGCT